>Ga0224554_1000037_pt1 | contig 113784 bp, 88 predicted proteins | sample 714S22024metaG_FD_180666 | JGI IMG/M metagenome (GOLD analysis project Ga0224554, IMG submission 180666) | Peat soil microbial communities from Stordalen Mire, Sweden - 717 S2 20-24 | ecosystem: Environmental > Terrestrial > Soil > Wetlands > Peat | place: Sweden: Norrbotten County, Stordalen... | reverse complement strand
GGCCTTCTCGTCGATGACGAAATCGCCAGACCAGGTTTTTGTTTCGAGGGTCTCGATCAGCTCGCCTGCTTCGAGGTTGTGGATGATGAGGTTGACGCGTGCGTACTTGTCGGTGGTCTCGTCGGTGGGGCCGGAGATGATGAGCGGGGTGCGGGCCTCGTCGATGAGGATGGAATCGACCTCGTCGACGATGCAGAAGGTGTGGCCGCGCTGGACCATGTCCTTGAGGTCGAACTTCATGTTGTCGCGCAGATAGTCGAAGCCGAACTCGTTGTTGGTGCCGTAGGTGATGTCGGAGCCGTAGGCCTCGCGGCGCTGGGCGTCGTCGAGGTCGTGGACGATGACGCCGACGGAGAGGCCGAGGAAGCCGTAGATCTTGCCCATCCATTCGGCGTCGCGCTTGGCGAGGTAGTCGTTGACGGTGACGACGTGGACTCCGTGGCCGGCGAGCGCGTTGAGATAGCAGGGAAGGGTGGCGACGAGGGTCTTGCCTTCGCCGGTCTTCATCTCGGCGATCTTGCCCTGGTGGAGGACCATGCCGCCGATGAGCTGGACATCGAAGTGGCGCATCTGGACGGCGCGCAGGCCGGCCTCGCGGACGACGGCGAATGCCTCTGGAAGGACCTCTTCGAGCGCGGCCTTCTCGGCTGCGCGTGTGCGCTCGGGGGCGTCTTCATCGGCGGGATCGATCTGGCAGGCGGCGACGGAAGCGGCAATGCGCTGGCGGAACACGTCCGTTTTCCCGCGCAACTCGTCGTCGGAGAGCGACTGGACCGACGGCTCGAGCGCGTTGATCTGCTCGACCATGGGCAGCAGGCGCTTGACCGCGCGTTCATTACTTGTGCCAAAGACCTTTGCGAGTAAGTTGTTGAGCAAACCAGGCGTCCTTCAGAAATTCGCGGGCATTGGATGGCCCAAGATCAAGTTTACGCGATGTTCGCGGTCGAGGGTAGACGAACTCGGTTCTGGATTCCTCAAGGCGCAGGGCATAGGCTAAGTCGAAGGACGGTTCGAGAAGAAGTGGAGATGAAGATGAAGACGATGAATGCGGCGGTGACTTTTGCGAAGGAGAATGGGGAGCGATTTGTGGAGGAGATGAAGGCGCTGCTGCGGATTCCTTCAATCTCGACCGATCCGGAGCGCGCGGCGGACGTGCGTCGCGCGGCGGAGTTTGTGGCGGCGGAGCTGCGGCGGATCGGCATGGAGAACGTGCGGCTGATTGAGACCTCGACTCCTGAGACGGTGCTTGCGCCCAGCTCCGGGCCGGCGCAGGTGGTTGCCGCGCGCGAGGGACATCCGCTGGTCTACGCGGATTATCTTCATGCGGCGGATGTTGACGGGAAGGCCGCGACGACGGTGCTTCTGTATGGGCACTACGACGTGCAGCCGCCGGAGCCGCTGGATGAGTGGAAGTCGCCGCCCTTTGAGCCGACCGAGCGCGATGGCAACATCTACGCGCGCGGCGCTGTGGACGACAAGGGACAGATGTGGATGCATGTGAAGGCGCTGGAATCGCTGTTTGCGGCTGGCGGCGGAAGGTTGCCGGTGAACATCCGCGTGATTATTGAGGGCGAGGAGGAGGTTGGCGGGGAGGGAATCGCGGAGTTTGTGCGCGAGCATCCGGAGGAGCTTGCGGCGGACGTGGCGTTGGTGTCGGACTCGGAGATGTTCGCGCCCGATCTGCCGACACTGTGCGTTGGGCTGCGGGGGATGATCTACACGGAGATCGAGGCGCGGGGCGCGCGGACGGACCTGCACTCCGGGATGTATGGCGGGGCCGCGCCCAACCCATTCGTCGCGCTGGCGCAGATTATTGCGGGATTGAAGGACGAATCCGGCCGCATTCTTATTCCTCACTTCTACGATCGCGTGGCCACGCCGACGGCGGCGGAGCTTGCTGCGTGGAAGGAGCTTCCGTTCGATGAGGAGCACTACCGCGAGACGGAGGTGGGATCGACGGTGCTTACCGGCGAGGCGGGATTCACGGTGCTGGAACGCACCTGGGCGCGGCCCACACTGGACGTGCATGGCATTGCGGGAGGCTTCACCGGCGCGGGGGCGAAGACGGTGATTCCGGCGCGCGCGCTGGCGAAGGTGTCGATGCGGCTGGTTCCCGATCAGAAGCCGATGGAAGCCTTCGCGCAGTACAAGGCGTACGTTGAAAAGATCTGTCCCAAGGGGATTGCGCTGGAGGTGAGACTGATCCACTCGGGCGACCCGATTGTGGTTTCGACCGACAACCCGTATGTGCGCGCGGCCACGTCGGCGATGCATACGGTCTTCGCGAAGGAGACCGTATTTATCCGCAGCGGCGGATCGATTCCGATCGTCGGCGACTTCATTCGCGAGCTTGGCATTCCCAGCATCCTGATGGGATTTGGATTGCCGGACGACAATCTGCACGCGCCCAACGAGAAGTTCCACCTGGCGAACTTCCATCGCGGCATCGAGTCGATTGTGCGGTTTCTGGCGAGTGTCGGCGAGGCGTAGCGTTGGCTGAAGATTCACAGGCTACACGCCTGATCTTCCGCAACTTGAGGACGCAATACGAATTATCTGAGATAAACTGCGCGGTTGCGTCCCTGTAAGGCAATTTCCTTATATTGCATGTGCGAATGGTGCATGATAAAGAGACTTATGGCAGAGACGGAATCGAAGGCGGAGGAACGCGTGGCGGCAGGCGGAGAAACTTCGCCGCTGGAAGGCGCGCATGCCGAGGCGATGCCGGTCGAGCAGAAAGAGGATGGATCTGTCGAGGACACTGCCGAGGCGCAGGAGACGGTGCAGGAGTTCATGGCCGTGGCCGCGCAGCAGAATGTGGCGGCTGGCGAGGCCGTGCCGGAGCGGCGCAACCATCCTGGGCCGTACATTGCGTTCGACCATGTCTCGATCTCTTTTGACGAGCTGGTGGTGCTGGATGACGTGAGCTTCTCCGCCCTGCCGGGCGAGACGCTGTGCATCCTGGGACGCTCCGGCGTGGGGAAGTCGGTTGCGCTGAAAATTCTGATGGGCTTTCTGAAGCCGGACATGGGGCGCGTGCTGGTGGCCGGCGAGGACATCTCGCACTTCAGCGAGCGCGAGCTGCAGGCGGTGCGGCGCAAGGTGACCATGGTGTTTCAGAACGGCGCGCTGTTCGATTCCATCAGCGTGGGCGAGAACGTGGCGTTCCCGCTGCGCGAGCGGGGCGACATGGATGAGGACCAGATTCAGCAGATTGTGCGGGGGATGTTGGAGATGGTGGGCGTGGCGGGGATGGAGGAGATGCTGCCGAGCGATCTCTCGACCGGGATGAAGCGTTCGGTGGCCATAGCGCGGGCGCTGGCCAGCCAGCCGGAGGCCATCCTCTACGACGAGCCGACCACCATGGTGGACCCGCTGATGGGGCATCTACTGGGCGAACTGATTGAACGGCTCAAGACGCAACTGCATTTGACCAGCATCGTGGTGACCCACGACATGCGCTTTGCGAGCAAGCTGGCCGACCGGATTGTCTTTCTGCATCAGGGAAAGGCGCGCTTCTTCGGCACGGTGGAAGAGATGGACCGAAGCGACGACCCTGTACTTAAGGAATTTCTAACCCTGGATGAGCTTGTTCTGCCCGTCCAGGGATACCACCTTTGAGTCATGGTTTACCAAATATTCAATCCAACACAGTTGATTTTTCTCTTTATTTTCAGTATCATGAAAAGAGTGAGGATGACGCGCGGGGGCCTTAGCGTAATCCTCCGATGTAGCAATATAGGACATAGATTTGTGTTCAATTGTGTCCTGTCCTGAGAGTAGAATAAACATTAGCATTTTGTAAGACGAGTTGGGCCTATCGGCATGGGATGCTTTTGACGCGTGAAGATGCGCGTTGTTGGAGCGAGAAGCAGTAGGCTATGTCACCACCTGATTACTTGGACCAGGCAATTCTTCCAGGACGTCGTTGGACAGTGACCGATGGAAGTCCATCGGTGAGCTCAGGGCTGTTTCATCGCCCCTCGGTCAACAGCCTGATCTGGGCTGTGCTCGATTCAATGACCGTGGCGATCGCCACTCTGGTGGCGCTGCGTGTCCGTGTGCCAGTGCCCAGCGGGATGCATATTCTCTCGCAGCCTGGGTACCTGCTGCATGTTGCGTCGCCGTATCTGCTGGCATTTGTTGGGTGGTTTGGCGTGCTGCTGATTGTGATCGCGCGGTCCTACGGGCTCTACGAACCGATTCTGAACCGCAGCGGCCTGCACGAGCAGCGCCTGACGGTGCAGGCTTCGCTGACCTCCGGGCTTCTGCTGTGCGGCACGCTGTACCTGGCGCGCGCCGAGATGGTGTCGCGAATCGTGGTTGTGCTGACGGTGATCTTCACCACGATCCTGCTGTGCGCGCGGCGCGCCGTGTGGCGCAAGATGGTGTACCGGCGCTATCGCGAGGGCCTGGTAACGCGCAATGTACTGATCGTCGGCGCGGGCCGCGTGGCCCATGCGCTGCGCAACCATCTGGAGAGCCTGCGTCACCTTGGGTTCCGGTTCAAGGGGTTTGTCGCCCTCACCGAGCCGGAGGCTGAATCCGGCGACGCGGACGTGATCGGCGACATGCGCAACTGCCTCTCGCTGGCCCGCTCTCTGTTTGTCGATGAGATATTCTTTTCGGTGCCGGCGGAGAAGAAGCTGGTGATCGATCTGGTGGAAGAGGCGCGCGGGTACGGCATCGACGTGCGCGTTGTGCCCGACCTCTATGATGGCCTGGCATGGAACGCTCCGGTGGAGTACATCGGACAGTTTCCCACCATTCCGCTACATCGGCGCGAGCTGCCCATGGGGGCCTTCCTGCTGAAGCGCGCGCTCGATGTGACGGGCGCCGCCTTCGCCCTGCTGCTGGGCTGGCCGTTTATGCTTCTGTTGATGGCGGCCATCAAGCTCGATTCCAAGGGCCCCATCTTCTACCGCTCGCAACGCATCGGGCGCAAGGGCCGCACCTTCACCTGCTACAAGTTCCGCACCATGTGCGTCGATGCGGACAAACAGCAGGAAGAGCTTATCCACAAGAACGAGCGCGACGGCATCCTGTTCAAGATCGCCAACGATCCCCGCATCACGCGCGTCGGGCGCTTCCTGCGCAAGTACTCGCTGGACGAACTACCGCAGTTCTATAACGTGCTGCGCAGCGAGATGAGCATGGTGGGCCCGCGGCCGCCGGTGGGCTCCGAGGTGGAGCAGTACGACCTCGCGCATCTGCGGCGGCTTGAGGTGCTGCCCGGAATGACCGGACTGTGGCAGGTTGAGGCCCGCCAGGACCCCTCGTTCGACAGCTACATTTCGCTGGACACCGCCTATGTGGAGAACTGGAGCCTGTTTCTCGACCTGAAGATCCTGGTGCGCACCATCGGCGTCGTCCTGAGCGGCACCGGCTCATAAAAGCGGTTGCTGGTTGTTGGTTGGAAGCCGAAACCATGTCCCGCCAAACATCGCCAGGCGGTAGACTGGGACTATCATCACAAACAACTAAAGCATTTTCGGTAATGCTGTAGTCCGTCAAGGAGCGAGCAAAAGCCGATTCCTCCGCTTCGCTGCGGAATGACAAACAAAAGGGCTGCTGAATGACAAACAAATTGGTTTATTGCAAGTACTAAAACGCACTAACAACTAACAACCACCTTATGAAGATTGCTCTTGCACAGATCGACCCGACGGTCGGGGACTTTGCCGGAAATGCGCGGCTGATTCTCGACTTCGCCGCGCGTGCTGGAGAGGCTGGCGCGGACCTGGCGGTATTTCCTGAACTCTGCGTCTGCGGATACCCTCCGGCCGACCTGCTGGAGAAGAGGTCCTTTCTGGACCGCGCGCGCGAGACGCTGGATGAGATTGCGGTCCACACCACCAGCGGGCCGGCGATTCTCTGCGGGGCCGTTCTCGCGACCGGCCCGGTGGATGGCAGGCTGTACGAAGGCAAGCACGCGCGCAATGTTGCCGCGCTGCTGACGGGCGGCCGGGTCAGCTTCGTGCAGCAAAAAATGTTGCTGCCGTTCTACGACATCTTCGACGAGCAGCGCTACTTTGAACCTGCCGCGGAGCAGACCCTGACCTTGCTGAACGGGCAGCCGCTGGCCATCACCATCTGCGAAGACGCGTGGAACGATAAGGGTTTCTGGGAGCGCCGTCTCTACCCCGTGGACCCGGTCGACGAACTGATGCGGCAGTGGCGGGCGCTGCCCGATCCGCTGGCCGTGCACCCGCGCCTGGTGCTGAACATCTCGGCTTCGCCCTTTTGGTGCGGCAAGCCGCTGTTGCGGCGCAAGATGCTCTCCGTGCTGGCGCGCCGGCACAACGCGATCGTGGCGATGGTCAATCAGGTGGGGGGGAACGACTCGCTGGTCTTCGACGGATCGTCGATTGCGATTGCGCCTAATGGCGAGGTTGTGGCGCAGGCCGCATCCTTCCGCGAAGACCTGATCATCTTCGATACCGGAGAATTGCAGTCGATGGCGAAGAAGCAGTCGCAAACTGAATGCGCATGGCAAACTGAATGCGCATCCGTCGTTGTTTCCACCTCCCAATTCTCGGAACCCGGCGACACCGCAGACACCTGGAACGCACTTGTTCTGGGGACGCGCGACTATGTGCGCAAGTGCGGTTTCTCGAAGGCGCTGGTGGGACTGTCGGGCGGCATCGACTCGGCTCTGGTGGCGGCCATCGCAGTGGAGGCGTTGGGCGCGGAGAACGTGCTTGGCGTGGGAATGCCCAGCGAGTTCTCCTCGGCAGGCTCGATCGACGACGCGCGCGCGCTGACGGTGAACCTCGGCATCCGCTACGAACTGGTTGCGATCCACGATGTGTTTGCGAAATATCAGAGCACGCTGGAGCCGCTCTTTGCGGGAACGCCGTTTGGACTAGCGGAGGAGAACCTGCAGTCGCGCATCCGCGGCGGCCTGCTGATGGCGCTGTCGAACAAGTTTGGCGCTCTGGTGCTGACCACCGGCAACAAGAGCGAGATGTCCACCGGCTACTGCACGCTCTACGGAGACATGGTGGGCGCGCTGGCGGTGATTGGCGACGTCTTCAAGACGCGGGTGTATGCGCTGGGCCGCTACGCCAACCGCGAGCGCGAGGTGATTCCGCGAGCAACGATCGAGAAGCCGCCCTCGGCGGAGTTGCGTCCCGGCCAGCGCGACACCGACTCGCTGCCGCCGTACGAGATTCTCGATCCGATTCTGGAGGCCTATGTGGAGCGCTACGCCTCCGCCGAGCAGATTGTCGAAGAGATGAAAAGCGCCGGGCATCCGGTGGATCTCACACTCGTCCGCCGCGTTCTTCAACTGGTGGAGCGCAGCGAGTACAAGCGCCAGCAGGCAGCGCCGGTTCTCAAAGTGACGCCAAAGTCGTTCGGCAACGGGCGGCGCTTTCCCATCGCCGTGAAGGTTGAACTGTAACCGGCAAAAGGATCGGCTGATGGAAGAGTAGTGTCCTAATTGGCGAGATGTGGCAGAAAGTCGCGATTTTTATGAGGGTCGGGCGATGTCAAACAATGCACTTAAACAACCCAAAGGACGAAAACCCCAAACCCTACGAAGAGAAACCAAGCCTAGAAAATTACGACTGAAATCAGTTTTTACCAGAGTGTGGGGTGCATTCTTAGTCTTTTGTGCAGCACTCGCATTGCTATCCGTTTTGCCCCGAATCTCCGTGTTGCCGAGTGATCCTGTAGACCCGAATAACTCAATGTCTTCCTCGTTTCTGATTACAAATACAGGGTTTATCCCTTTGAGGCATCTGACAGTGGCTTTAGCTCTTGGCGAAGTCACGTCGGCTGTACAGACTAACCCTAAGGACGCTCATGTTTATTCCACCTCTCAACCCTCTATCAAAAGTGCGCTTGTTTATCCTGATTGGATTGATCATCGCCTCGACATGGACGAAAGTTTTACTGTTAGCCCAAGCCAAGTCTTCCAAGGGACAGGGTGGGGAGAAGCCAACATCGCCTTTGTGATCAGCTATCATCCTTGGTTCCTCCCGTGGGTGCGACAAAAGTACGTCCATTTCCACACCGAGCGGCAAACAAACGGCAATTTGACTTGGTATATCTTGCCCAACGATCCGCAACCCACTTCAAATTAGCACATCGCCGGACGAGGCTTGCATTGCACACCTACGGGCTGTTCCCGGTAGAATGAACAGGAACCGCACAAAGAACATGCTATTGCAGAAGAAGGAAACCACATTGAAGAGCGCCGATTCAGCTTTGCAGTCCGTTCCGGGATGGGTCCCGGCAGTAACGCTCGCCATCACCCTGAGCATGGGAACGGCCGTCGCATTTGCCCAAGCCCCAGCGCAACAGGCCCCAGTGGCCGCGCCCTCCGCTCCCGCAGCACCCTCCGCTCCCGCAGCGCAGGCGCCGCATCTTGCTCCACCTCCCGTGCCCGTCGTGCCCGTCGTGCCCGTCGATCCGCTGCCTCCGGCCAATCCGAAGGCCTTTACCGCTGCATCGCCCACGGTGGAGACGGTGAACGCCTTTCTCAGCCATGTCTGGGGCTTCGATTCCAAGCGGGTGTGGCGGGTGATGGCTATCGAGCCGACGGCGGCGCCCAACGTCTCCAAGGTGGTTGTCTACATTACGACCAAGGACACGGACGCCAAGCCCCAGGCTGCTGTCCTCTTCGTCACGCCGGACGGCAATCATGTGATTGAGGGTTCCAGCATCGTCTACTTCAGCGCCACTCCTTACGCAGCCACTCGCGATCTGTTGAAAGCAAGAGCCACCGGAGCTGCTCGCGGCGCTGCCAGCAAGGACCTGATGCTGGTGGAGTTCTCCGATCTGCAGTGCCCGTACTGCAAGGTGGCCCAGGCCACGATGGACCGGATCGTCAAGGACTTTCCCGCCGCCCGCGTTGTATTCCAGCAACTGCCGCTGGTGGAGATTCATTCCTCCGCGTTCAAGGCCGCTGCGTATGGAGTCTGCGCCCAGAAGCAGTCGGATGATGCCTTCTTCAAGTACGCGGCGGGCGTCTTCGAGACGCAGGGCGGGCTTACGCCGACCACCGACGACACGATTCTAAAGGCGGCTGCCAAGCGCGCCGGCCTCGACGATGAAGCGATCGCCGCCTGCGCCAACACGCAGGCCACCAAGGACGCCGTCAACGCAGGCATCAAACTGGCTAATGACGCGGGGATCACGGAGACGCCGTCGTTGGTGGTCAACGGTCGCGTGATTCCCCTGAACATTCCCTACGACACGATCAAGCAGATCATCGTCTACCAGGCCAAGCTGGACGGAGTTGCCACCGGGGCCGGGGCCGACATTCTGGCCCCTGCGCCGCCAGCGCCGCCCACGCTGAACAGCCTTCCCAAGTAGACGCGACTCTGCACGCAGTCAACGCGATCACGAACCGCATCCTCCTGCGAGCCGCTCACGGAAGATTGTGTGCGGCCAAGGGAGGTGCGTGGTTTTGCGTCGCCGAGTGGATGGGGACCGCGGCATTGCGCGTGCGTCTCATCCATCACTAAGTTATTTCATATCTACATCGAAAGGGTTATAGGACGATTTCCGGCATGCGGCTAATCTGGGTGCATCATGCGCGTTCTGAAATCAATTATGCGGTGGTTCTTTGCCCTGCAGGCAATTCCATTTCTACTGATGGTTGTTTTCTCACTGCTCAAGCCAAGGCACGCAACGCACGTCGTCTCGCTGCGAAGCCACATCGCAGCCTGCGCATTTTTTCTAATGCTTTCTCTGCCATTTGTGATGGCGTGGTGGACCACTCGCAAGACGAGCGCAAAGCGAAATGTCTGGGCAATTTTTGCAAGTCTTTTCTACCTTGCAGAGGGGCTGCTATTGCTTTTTGCTCTGCATAAATTTCCCGACCATGCGAATGGACTCTCCCCCAGGGATGGGCTGTACTTTGTCGTGATTGGCGTGGCTGGAGTCATTCTGTTCTCGCTGCGCGATGCTGTTTCTGCGTCAGAGCTTGCGGCCGTGAAACACGCGCCCATCGCCGGCGACCGGACCCACCCGTTGGTGTATCGCGCATTCACTGCGCTGTCGGTTGTCTTGCAGATCGCGTGCATGGTTCTCTGCGGGCACTGGGCGCGTTCCCATGGGCTGTTGTATCGCGGGCACATTCCATGGTTCATTCTGTTCACCGTTGCCGTTCTTGCCGCCTCGGTGCTGCATGAGTGCGGTCATGCATTGATTGCGTGGGGCTTCCACATGAAGCTGCTGGGCTTCAACGCGGGGCCAATTCAATGGCAGAAGCGCGAGGGCAGGTGGAAATTCAATTTTGTGCCGGCGGGGTTCATCAACCTGGGCGGCGCGGTGCGCGTGGTTCCCACCGATGCGAAGCAGCCACGCGTCCATGACCTGTGGATGATCGCCGCGGGCCCGCTCTCCAATATCTTCTTCGGGTCGGTCGCTCTATACCTGTTGCTGAGCGTCCACTGGCCGTATTATGAGCAGACGTGGAGGCTGGTTGCGTATACCGCGTCGTTCTGCTACATCGCAGGCATCACAAACCTGCTGCCGTTCATGACCGAGGACGGCAACTACTCCGATGGCGCGCGCATCCTGCAGATCCTTACCAACAGCCCGCTGGAGGAGTACCACCGCACCATGGACAGCCTTGCCTCCACGCTGGTGACGGAACGGCGCTACCGGGACCTGGACATCGACGCGATCCAACGCGCGGCCAGTCAGTTCCCGCAGGAGCTGCGGGGGCTGTTCCTGCAACTCTGCGCATCAAACTACTACCTGGACAGCGGACGCATCCGCGAGGCGCGCTCCGCGCTGGGCACCGCCGAGGCGATCTACAACGACAATTCCATCGATCTACCCGGTCCGCTGCATACCCCCTTCGTCATCGGCCATGCGTATTTGAACCACAACGCCGCAGCCGCGCGCAGCTGGTGGGAGCGGATGGAGGCCAAGAAGTTTGAGCGCAACAATGTGGACTACTGGCTCGCGCAGAGCGCGCTCTACTGGATCGAAGGCCGACAGAAAGAGGCCGAGGAGGCCTGGCGGAAGGCAGATGCAGCGGCGCAAAAGCTGCCGCAGATCGGCGGAGCTTACGAGTTCGACCGGATGCGCTGCGCCCTCCTGCGCCAGGAACTGGACCATCCATCGACAGAGCCAGTCGTGCCGGTTGCGCCGGTCTTCCGAGTTGCCTCAACACCAGTCGCACCGGCTGCACCGGTCTTCCGAGACGCTCCAACTCCAGCCGCGCCGGTTGCCCCGTTCACCCCGTTTGCCCCAGTCTTCCGGGTTGCCCCAACTGTAGCGGCAGCTATTGCCCCGGACGTGCCGTTCGCTCCGGTCGCATCCTTCGCACCGGTCGTCGCTGTGATCCCAGCAGTTACGGAAGACAATGCGCGTTTTGATCCGCTACAGTTCCTGCGAGCCGCCGCGATAGAGAATCTTCGTAGTTGATCCTCCCCTTCGACTTGAGTGGTGTAGCTACCGCTTAGGGAAGGTCTGCACAAGTTTTCGAGATTCCCTCGGCGGCTAAAGCCGCATTGGAAATAGACTGCTTGCGGCGGGACTATAGCATTTTCACCAATGGTGCAGAGTGTCGCTCTGCGAGCAAAATGCGGGGATTCTTCCCCTTCGCAAGCTCAGGGTCAGAATGACAATCCTTATTTCTTTATAGCAATAGTGAAAATGCTCTAAAGTCCCGCCCTTTCAAAACCGGGACTTATTGAGAGATTCCCTAAGCAGGCTGCTGTTGGTGGGGCTGCGGGGCTTTCACAAAAACTACGATTCCATCGCTGTGCTTCTGAGACACGGTTGCGCCAGGCATCTATTCGTGCGCCCGGACTGTCTGTGCGCCTGCTTCCCATTCCGGGACGGAATTCGCAAGGGAATAAAGCGAGTTGGACCACGCGTCGAACTCATGCTTTTGCCATTCCATCCGATAGAAGAAACAGAGCTCGCATCAACTGAGAGTGGTTGGACGACACTCGCGGAATCGGGGCCTATATGCAGAACCTCAGGAGAAAAATCAAAATGAAGAACATCAAGCATGTGTTTGCCTCCTTCGTGAAGGACGAGTCGGGCCAGGACCTGATCGAATACGCGTTGGTTGCGGGTTTGATCGGTCTGGGCGCGGTTGTCGCCATGACCGGACTCTCGGGTAAGATCAGCAACGCCTTCAACGCGGTTGGCAGCAGTCTGACCAACGCAATGGCATAACCAGCAATCAGTCTGTAGAAAGACTCGGAGACGGAGATTGCGAGCGGTGATGCGGCACGGACCGTCGTGATGCCTCACCGCTACCCGCCAATACTGGTTTACGCCAGTGTGGGAGGGGCCCGTCTGTTCTCCTGTTCGCCGCGTCGCGACCTGGTTTGCATGACACGCACGGGTGTTTCCGATGGATGTTCTCGATCAGCAACTGATGTTTCTTGGAGGCTCGTTGCTGTGCGCTGGCATCGGCTCCGTCACGGACGTCCGAGAGCGCAGAATTCCAAACTATGTGACCGGTCCGGCGATCGTTGCCGGCCTACTGCTGCACGCGATCAGCGGCGGCTGGCGAGGACTGGGAGGCGCGGCGCTTGCCGGAGCGATCGCCGGAGGCATCTTTCTTATCTTTTATCTGGCCCGGGGCATGGGCGCGGGCGATGTCAAGCTGATGACGGCGGTGGGCTGCTTTTCCGGGCTCTCCGCTCTGCCTGTGGTAGTGATCTCCACGGCCATAGCGGGCGCGTTGTTTGCGCTGGCCATCGGTATCCATAACCGGCGGCTGGGCGAGACGCTGCGCAACGTCGTCGATCTGCTCGATCATCACGGACGGCACGGTCTCGAGCCGCATCCGGAGCTGAGATTGAGCAACGCGCGCACGCTTCGCCTGCCCTTTGCGCTGCCCATAGCGGCTGGATGCCTGTACACACTCTGCAGCGTGGCGTGGGAGGCGCATCCATGAACTCCAAGCGCATCCTGATCGCCCTCACCCTCGCTCTGTTTGTCTCCGTCCTGTGTACATGGCTTGTCTCCAGAAAATTGACCGCGACGCCCAAGGTGCAGAAGCAGCCGGATGTGCTGTACGCGGCGCCGTCGCGTGCTCTGCAGGCGGGCGAGGTGCTGAAGGCCGAGGACATGGAGGTTGTGGCATGGCCGGGCAACGATCCCCTTGAAGGGGCGTTCTCGCAGACCGCCGAGGCGATTGGCCGCGAGGTCCTCTTTCCGCTGGCCAAAGGGCAGCCCCTTCTAGACAGCGACCTGTCTGCCGCAGGGTCCGGCACCGGCCTTGCCAGCGAGATTCCGGACGGCATGCGCGCCGTTGCGCTGCACTCCGACGAGGTGGTTGGGGTCGCCGGATTTCTGGTTCCCGGCTCGCATCTCGACGTGCTGGTGACCTACCACTCGGAGATCTCGCCTGAGCCTGTGACGGCGACCGTATTACAGAACGCCGTTGTGCTGGCCGCCGGGCACCAACTGGAACCCGACCCCACGGGCAAGACAGCGGACGTTACGGTGGTGACTCTGTTGCTGACTCCGGAGCAGGCGGAACGAGCCGTTCTGGCAAGCACTCAGGGCGCGATCCACTTTGTGCTGCGCAATGGAGCGGACACAAGCCGTAGCGCAGACACACCGATGATGCTGTCGCAACTCTCCGGTCAGGCGGCCGCCGCAGCGCGCATCGTATCCCGTCCGTCTGCACCGGCAACTGCGGCAATCCCGCAACATCACGGGATCGAGACCATTCTTGGCGGCTCCGGCGACACGCAGCCGACAGGAACGCCGAATGGAGGAGCCAGACCATGAACCTTCTCACCTCACAGACGGCCAAGCGGGGAGCAGCCAATCCGGATTCGATTCACCTGGGACGAGCCAAGCCGGACCTCGTCTGCGCGCTTGCGTTCCTGCTGCCGCTCTGCTGCGGAGCGTTGGAACACGCCGCCGCGCAGGTTGGCGCTCATACGGTCAATCCCTTCGCCCAGACGCAGAATGCGGCGCTTGTGCCGCCTGCCATCAATTCCTCGAGCTTGGCCGATCAACTTCATATCACGGTAGGCCGGTCTGTGATGCTCACCTCGGCCACGCCTCTGCGCCGCATCTACGTCGGCAACCCGGCGGTGCTACAGACCTACACCTCGGGAACCAGCGAGATTGTTCTTACCGCGAAGACGGCGGGGGTCAGCAGTATGGTGTTGTGGGACGAGACAGGCGGCCATCGCCTGTACACGGTCTCCGCGGACCTGGATCCCAATGCTCTGCGGGCCTCGTTCGATGCGGCATTTCCCGGCTCGACCATCCACGTCGAGACAGGCGAAGGCAAGGTATTTCTTACCGGAACGGTTGCCAGCGACGCTGCCTCCGACGCTGCACTCAAGATGGCTTTGCTGTATACGAAGGACGTTGTCAATTCGCTGGTTGTGGTTCCCGTGCATGGCAAGCAGGTGCAGTTGAAGCTGCGCATTGTGGAGGTGGACCGCACCCGCCTGGACCAGATGGGCGTCAACATCTTCGCGGGAGGCCGCACCGCCATTGGGACCTCGACCCAGCAGTTTGCCTCCACTGCAACCGGCAGCGGCTCCTCGCTCTCCGTCAGCGACCCGCTCAACATCTTTCTATACAACTCCAAACTGAACGTCGGGCTGACGGTGAAGGACCTGGAACAGAAGCAGATTCTACAAGTGCTGGCCGAGCCGACATTGACGACGCTGAGCGGTCTGCCCGCGCGCTTCCTCTCCGGCGGCGAATTTCCATTTCCCGTGGTGCAGGGCGGGACCGGCAACACGACGGCGATCTCGATCCAGTTTCGTCCGTACGGGGTGAAGGTCGACTTCACGCCGACGGTCAATGCCGACGGCTCCATTCGCATCAAACTCTCGCCCGAGGTGAGTACGCTGGACTATACCAACGAGGTCATCATTTCGGGCTTCACCATTCCAGCGCTCTCCACGCGGCAGACCGAGACCGAGGTGGAGATCCAGAATGGTCAGAGCTTCGTCGTCTCCGGCCTGCTGGACCATCGCACCACGGAGATCATGAGCAAGATGCCGGGGATTTCGAGCATACCGATTCTGGGCGATCTCTTCCGCTCGAAGAACTTCAACCACTCGGTTGTGGAGCTGGTCATCATCGTGACCGCGACGGTGGTTGATCCTCTGACGCTGTCACCGCAGGCGGTGCCGGAGCTGCCGAAGATGTCGGTGCCCAACCTCGATCCCAATGCTTTTGACGGACGGGCGCACGAAGTGCCCAAGGCCGGCAGCTCCGCGGTAGCGCCGCAATCGCAACCGCCAGCGCAATCGACGCCTGCAGCGCAAGCGCAGACGCAACCGCAACACCCAGCGCAACCCCAACCTCAGCAACCTGCGCCCCAGGCGCAAACGGACCTTCCATGAACCGTATGACGAACACCTCGGAGCATTCCACGCAGGCCATCTTCAGCGTCTGCGCGGATGCGGACGTGGTCCAAGTGGCGACCTCGGCCGCATCCAATATCTCCGGCGCTCACTTTGCGGGCGAGTTTCACGACTACATCACCGCCGAGAGGCGGCCACAGTTCTCTCCGGAGTTGAAGAACGCCTCCTCCTGCGTCGCGCTCATTGATTTCGATCGCGATCCTGAACTGGCGATTGAGACCACCGAGCGCCTGCATCAGATCTTTCTCAAGAATATCGGCATCATCGGCGTCGGCTCCGAGCTGGACGCGGGCATTCTGCTGCGCGCCGTTCGCAACGGATGCACCGAGTTCCTGACCAAGCCGGTCAGCCTGATGGAACTGACCGCATCGCTCAGCCGCTACAACGACGTCCTGGCCGTCGATCCCAACGCGCAGAGCAGCCTTGGGCGCGTCATCTCCTTCTTTGGGGCTAAGGGCGGCGTCGGGACCACGATGCTGGCGGTCCATCTGGCCATATTTCTGGTTCGCCAGCACGGCAAGAAGGTACTTCTGATTGACCACAAGCAGCAGCTTGGCCACGTCGCGCTGTACCTGGGCCTGAAGGACACGCAATACCACTTTGAAGAGCTGCTTCACAACGCCGACCGGCTCGACTCGGAGCTTCTGAAAGGCTTTGTCGTCCGCCACCGGAGCGGCCTCGATATCATCGCGTCACCGGAGTTGTCGGGAAGTCCGCACGAGGCCACGAGTCTTGAGTTTGAACGCGTGATGGACTTTTTGCGCCGCGAATACGACTACGTTCTGATCGACTCCTCGGTTGCGTACCAGGAGTCCAAGAACACACTGATCGAACAGTCCGACGAGGTTTTCATCGTCTCAACGCCGGACGTGGCCGCGTTGCGCGACCTGGCCCGCATGGTGGAACACATGTCGCTCAGTGAGTCCTCCACAAACAAGCTGCGTCTGGTGGTCAACCGCTCCACGGCCTCCGACTCCATCACTCGCGAGCAGATTGAGAAGACCGTACGGTTCCCCATATCGGTTGCTGTTCCCAACAACTACTTCGAGCTGCTTCGTGCGATCAACGATGGGGAGCCGATTTCGCCGCAGCGCCGCTCTGAGTTCAACCAGGCGCTCTCGCGATGGGCCAACCAGATTGTGAACGGATTAGACGCTGCGGAACCTCCCACGGCAAAGAAGAAGCTCTTCTCTTTTTTGCACTCATAGCGGATTGAGGAACGGTGCTGCAAATAATTTGAGGTGCTTGCTATGGCTGAAGTATCGATGTACATGACTCCGTCCGTCCGGCCCGCTGTCGCCACCGAGGCGCGCGTCACCACGGTACTGGACGATCGCGCGCGCCAGGCGCTGAAGACCGCCGTGCATCACGAACTGATCCGGCGCATGGACCTTGAAAAGCTCTCCGCCATCCAGTCCGACGAGACCGGGGGACGGCAGCGCCTGCTCAGCATAATTCTGCAGCTCATTGGCGAACAGAGCGCCCCGCTGAGCACGCCGGACCGCGACCATCTGGCGCAGGACATCCTGGACGAGGTCTTCGGCCTCGGCCCGCTGGAGCCGCTACTGCACGATCCCACGGTGAGCGACATTCTGGTGAACACCTACAAGAACGTCTACGTGGAACGGCGCGGCGTGATCGAGAAGACCGACATCGCCTTCAAGGATGAGGCCCACCTGATGCACATCATCGACAAGATCGTCTCCGCGGTTGGCCGCCGGATCGATGAGTCGTCGCCCATGGTGGACGCGCGGCTGCTGGACGGCTCGCGCGTGAACATTGTGATTCCTCCGCTTGCGGTGGACGGTCCTCTGCTGTCGATACGGCGGTTCGGCTCCACGCCGCTTACCGCCGACGATCTGCTGCGCCACCGCACGCTCACTCCGCAGATGCTGGAAACCCTGCGCAGCGCAGTGCGCGCACGCCTCAACATTGTCATCTCCGGGGGCACCGGCTCGGGCAAGACGACTCTGCTCAACGTTCTCTCGGGCTACATCAGCGACGCCGAGCGCATTGTCACCATCGAGGACTCCGCCGAACTGCAGATCAAGCAGGAGCATGTGGCGCGGCTGGAGTGCCGCCCACCCAACCTGGAGGGCAAGGGCGCGATCCGCCAGCGCGAGCTGGTGATCAACGCGCTGCGCATGCGCCCCGACCGCATCATCCTGGGCGAGGTGCGTGGGGAAGAGGCGCTGGACATGCTGCAGGCCATGAACACCGGCCATGACGGGTCCATTACCACCATTCACGCCAACAATCCGCGGGATGCCATCGCGCGCATCGAGACCATGGCGATGATGGGCTCGATCACACTGCCCGCGGCTGCCATCCGCGCCCAGATCGCCTCCGCCGTGGACCTGATCGTGCAGGTCTCGCGCATGAGCGACGGATCGCGCCGCGTCACCCACATCAGCGAGATCACCGGGACCAGCGGAGACATCATCAGCCTGCAGGACATCTACCTGTTCGAGAAGCTGGGACTTGGGCCGAGCGGAAATGTCAAAGGGCGGTTCCACTCCACCGGCATCGTGCCCAAGTTCGGCGAACGGCTGAAGGCCGCCGGAATCCCGCTTGGCCTCAACCTTCTGGACCATTCGGTCGAAGTATAGAGGAGAGGGAGAGAGAGAGCCGGTCATGGGTCTGCTGACATTAACATTTCTGCTTGCGCTGGCGCTCAGCTTCACCATCCTCATGCTTGGGACGCGCGCAACGGCGTCAAGCAAGTCCGCCCAAGTGCGCCTGACAACCATCCGGCATTCCATTCGTGCGCAACAGTCCGGCACCAGAGGAGTTGAGCTGGAGTCAGCCGGGGAGGAGGATTTTGTCGCCCGCCTCGGCATCATCCTGGAGCGCTATCCAATTGGGAATAAGCTCAAGGTGCTGCTGATCCACGCCAACAGCAGCATGAGCCTGGGCGGTATCGTTCTGGCCAGCGCGGGTTCGGCACTGGCCTGCGGCCTGCTCTGCTTCCTCTTTCTGCATGTGGTTCTGCTTGCCTTGGCCGTTAGCTTTGCCGGAGCAGTTCTGCCCTACGTTCTGCTGCGGATGAAACGCGACCGCCGGCTCAAGGCGTTCAACACCGCTCTGCCCGACGCCATCGATCTGATGGCCCGAGCGCTGCGCGCCGGCCACTCGATGAACTCGTCGATAGAGATGATCGCCGAACAGGCGCCCGAGCCGCTCGCCTCCGAATTCGTACAGGTCTACAAACAGCAGAGGCTGGGTCTGCACTTTCGCGAGGCACTGCTGCAGATGGGCACGCGCATTCCATCGAAAGACCTGCAATTCCTGATTACCGCGATTCTGGTGCAGAAGGAGACGGGGGGCGACCTGACGGAGATCCTCGACCGAACCACGCACGTCATACGCGACCGCATCCGCATTGAAGGCGAGGTGCGCACCCACACCGCGCAGGGGCGGCTGACCGGCTGGATCCTCGGCCTGCTCCCGATCATCATGCTGGTGCTGATCAACATCGCCAGCCCCGGCTACTCTTCGGTCCTCTTCCACGATCCCACCGGGCAGAAGCTGCTCTATGCCGGCGGGGCACTGATAATTCTCGGCGGCCTCATCATCCGCAAGATCGTCGATGTCGAGGTCTGACTGCCCGCTATGACTTCTCTCTTTACCCTCACCCTCGGCGCGACAATCTTTTTTGCTCTCGCGCTTGCCGTGGTTTTCTTCTTCACGCGCAGTTCGCGCGCCGCGCTACAGCGGATCCGCGAGATCACCTACCACGGCAGACGCTTTCGGCGAAGCGTTCCAATGGGCAGCAAAGCAGGCCGCAAGTTCATGGCGTTCATTCATTGGGCGCGTGCGCGTCTCGGCCTGGCCGCGGACGTGGACCTGCCCGAGCGCCTGGCCAACGCCGGATATAAGGGCACGCTGTCCGCCGATATCTACACCACGTCGCGCATCCTCTGTCCGCTGCTGGCGCTGGTTGCCGGCTCCTTCATTCCGTACAGCCGGTTGTTCTGGATGATCGCGCTTCCCGCCGCCGCCTTCATTGCTCCCAACATCGCGCTGACGCGGCTGATCAAGCGCCGCCGCGAAAAGATCCGCAAGAGCATTCCCGACGCCATCGATCTGCTGGTGATCTGCGTGGACGCGGGGCTGGGCATCGACCAGGCGCTGCTGCGGGTGGGGCAGGAACTGGGCAACAGCCATCCCCAGATCACGGAAGAACTGCTGCAGATCAACCGCGAGCAACGCGCCGGAAAACCACGCATCCAGGCCTGGGCCGATATGGCCAAGCGCAGCGAACTGCCCGACATCGATGCCTTCGCCGGAATGCTGGTGCAGACCGAGCGCTTCGGTACGCCCATCGCGCGCGCGCTGAGCGGCTTCGCCGACAACATCCGGCTCAAACGCCGTCAACTGGCCGAAGAGATGGCCGCAAAGACCACCGTGAAGATCATCTTCCCGCTGGTACTGTTCATCTTTCCCAGCATGTTCCTTGTGCTGCTCGGACCGGCTGTGCTGAGCATTATGCGCGGCATGTCGCACATGGGCCAGTGACAACTCCCATTCCGCAGCCGTACCTGGCGTTCTTGAGGTCGAGCGTGTGGCGCAAGGCCCAGAGAAGAGGCGTGGCGGGAGGGGAGGAGTTGCTACAATCTGAGTCTAGGCAGAAAGAGTTTGGGCTGAGAGAGATAAATGCTGCGATTTGCTACTGCGGGAGAGAGCCACGGAGAGGCGCTGGTGGCGATGGTGAGCGGGCTGCCGGCCGGCGTGCCGGTGGAGCAGGAGTTCCTCGACCGTGAGATGGCGCGGCGGCAGAAGGGCTATGGACGCGGCGGGAGAATGCGCATCGAGCAGGACCACGCGCACATTCTGAGCGGCGTGCGGCATGGCAAGACGATCGGGTCGCCGGTGGCGATGACGATTGCCAATGCGGACTGGAAGAACTGGGAGGAGATTCTGCCGGTCTTCGTTGGGGAGGGCGCGGGCGATGCGGCGAAGCACAAGGCCGTGGCGTCTCCGCGGCCGGGACACGCGGACCTGGCGGGGAGCTTGAAGTACGACTTCCCGGACGCACGCTACGTTCTGGAGCGGTCGAGCGCGCGGGAGACAGCGGCGCGGGTGGCTTGCGGCGCGATGGCGAAGATGCTGCTGAGGACGCTGAATGTTTCGGTGGCAAGCCATGTAGTGCGCGTGGGGAAGGCCGAACTGCGGCGGGCTGCGACGTGGGAGGAGATTGTTGCGCTCGCGGCGAAGGACGAGGTGCTGCTGAACTGCGTCGATGCGGAGGACGAGGCTCGGATGAAGGCCGAGGTGGATGTGGCGCTGAAGACGGGCGATACCATTGGCGGCGTCTTCGAGGTGGTGGTGCATGGGCTGCCGCCGGGCGTGGGGACGCATGCGAACTGGGACGAGCGGTTGGATGGGTTGCTGGCGCAGGCGGTGATGAGTCTACAGGCGGTGAAGGCGGTGGAGATTGGGCGCGGCGTGACGGCGGCGGAGTCGCTGGGCAGCGTGGTGCACGACGAGATTGGATACGCGGGCGCTGGGGATGGGAAGGACGGCGACTTCACCAAATTTTCGCGCGAGCAGAACAATGCGGGCGGGATCGAGGGCGGGATATCGAATGGCGAGGACGTGGTAGTGCGGGGCTATCTGAAGCCCATATCGACACTGCGAAGGCCACTGGGTTCGGTGAGTTTTGCGACCCGCGAACCGGTCAAAGCATCGTATGAGAGAAGCGATGTGTGCGTGGTTCCGGCGGCGGGCGTGGTGGCTGAGTCGATGGTTGCGCTGACGGTGGCGCGGTTGGCGATGGAGAAGTTTGGCGGGGATTCGTTGCGGGAGATGGAGCGGAACTACAAGGGATATTGCGAGCAGATTCGGGCGTATTGAAGACGGTTGTTGGTTGCTAGTTGTTGGTTGTTAGAAAAAGCAAGGGCAAATGCAGAAGCGGATTCCTCCGCTTCGCTACGGAATGACAAACGATGTCGACGCCGCGGAATGACAAACGGAATTTGCGCTGCGGAATGACAGGCAAAATTGCAACTGCGGAATGATTAGTGAAATTGCGATTGGGAAGACGATGGCGACAACGGCAACGATGATGGCGGCGAAGGAAGCGTTGAAGATACATGAGATCGTGTTGTACCCGGACCCGGTGCTGGCAAAGATGTGCGAGCCGGTGACGGTCTTCGACGCGGCACTGCGGACGCTGGTGGAGGAGATGTTCGAGAGTATGTATGCGGCGCAGGGGATCGGTCTGGCGGCGCCGCAGATCGGACTGCTGCATCGGCTTACGGTGATCGATGTCAGCTACAAGAAGAACGCGAAGGAGAAGCTGGTGCTGATCAACCCGGAGGTGGTGGAGACCCGGGGCAAGCAGGTGGAGGAAGAGGGATGCCTGAGCCTGCCGGAGATTCGCGAGAAGGTGGCGCGGGCGGCGTGGGTGAAGATTCGGGCGCAGAACGAGCACGGCGAGTGGTTCGAGGTGGAGGGCGAGGAGCTGCTGGCGCGCGCGATTCTGCATGAGATCGACCACCTGAACGGGGTGCTGTTCATCGATCGCATCAGCCGCCTGAAGCGCGAGCTGGCGCTACGAAAGATTCGCAAGATGCAGAAGAACGGTGAGTGGTAGGTGCTTCGAGCTGGCTGAAGGCCATACCCCAGGGGCTAAAGCCCCAGGATTCCTTTGCGGCCTGAGAGAGCCAAGGCTGAAGCCTTGGCATACCTAGAAGCAGAGGCATACTGAGAAGCAAGTGATGGAATGAATCATGCGTTGGGTAGCTTTGTTGCAGGCTGGTTGATCAAGTGGTGATTCAATGAGATTGGTTTTCTGTGGGACGCCGGAGTTCGCGGTGGGTACGCTGGAGGCGGTGATCCGTGCGGGGCACGAGATCGCGCTGGCGGTGACACAGCCGGACCGGGCGGCGGGGCGCGGGATGGAGATGCAGGCGCCACCGGTGAAGAGGGCTGCGGTGACGCATGGGATCGCGGTGGTGCAGCCGGAGAAGATCAAGATCAATGAGGAGTTTCGCGAGCGACTGGAGGAGGCGCGGCCGGATGCGATTGTGGTGGTGGCGTATGGGCGGATCATTCCGCAATGGATGCTGGAGCTGCCGCGGCTGGGGTGCATCAACCTGCATGGGTCGTTGCTGCCGAAGTATCGCGGGGCCGCGCCGATTCAGTGGGCCGTGGCCAACGGCGATGCGGTGACGGGAGTGACGACGATGCGGCTCGACGAAGGGCTGGACACAGGCCCAATGCTGCTGGTGCGCGAGGTGGCGATTGGCGCGAAGGAGACGGCGGTCGATGTGTTTCGGTCGCTGGCGGGTGTAGGTGCGGAGTTGATGGTGGAGACGCTGGCAGGGCTTGCGGAGGGGACGTTGGTGGGGCGGAAGCAGGATGAGGCACAGGCGACGCTGGCTCCGATCCTGACGCGCGAGGATGGGGCGATCGATTTTGCTCGGACGGCGCGGCAGATATATGACCGCTGGCGCGGATTTCAGCCCTGGCCGGGAGCGCATACGCGGCTGCGAGGGAAGAAGCTGATTGTGCATCGCATGCATGTGGGGGCGGAGAGCGGGATTGATGCTGGTGTGTTGCGAGTTGTGGGGGACGAGATGGAGGCTGGATGCGGCGAGCGCGGCTCGGTGGTCTTCGACGAGGTGCAGATGGAAGGGAAGCGGCGGATGAGCGCGGGGGAGTTTCTGCACGGGTTTCAGGTTAAGAGCGGCGAGAGGTTGGAGGATTGAGCAATGCGCGGCGCGACGGTGCAGTGAAACGTGGAGTGCGGGCGCGACCTCGGTCGGCGGGGCCGACGGCATCGGCGGCGGAGGCGATTGCGAAGATTGCTCCGGCGCGGGCTGCGGCGTTCGAGATTCTGACGCTGGTGGGCGAGGGCAAGGGACATAGCGATGAACTGCTGCATTCGGCGCGGACCGATGAACTGACGGCGGAGGACCGCAACCTGACGACAGCGCTGGTGATGGGCGTGCTGCGCTGGCAGATTGCGCTGGACGCGCGTGTAAGTAAGCTGCTGGCGCGGCCCGAGCAGACGCTGGCCGAGCCGGTGGCTCTGGCGTTGCGTATGGGTGCGTTTCAACTGCTACAGATGGACCGGATTCCGGCGCACGCGGTGCTGAACGAGAGCGTGGAGATATGTCGCGCGGCGGGGCAGCCCCATGCGGCGGGGATGGTGAACGCGGTGCTGCGCAAGCTGGCGGCGGCGCAAAAGCCGGGGACGAGGATCTTCGAGTCGACGGCGGCGTTCGCGGAGCGGTTGGGACATCCGCTGTGGCTGGTGGAGCGTTGGGTTGCGGCGTATGGGCGCGATGCCGCGCTGGCGATCTGCGAGTACGGACAGAAGGAGCCTGCGGCGGGAGGGCTCTTCGTCGAGGCGGGCGCGGATGAGCCCACGGCTAGAGATGCTGCACCGCAGATGGACGATGGATCGCGGTTGGTGGCGGAGATTGCGGCGGCGGCGATGCCGGTGGTTGCAGGGCGCGTGGCGCGGGTTTGGGACTGCTGCGCCGCACCGGGAGGAAAGACGCTGATGCTGGCGATGCGGCTGAAGACCCATCTCGACGAACCGGCTGCGGAGATTCTGGCGACCGATGTGAGCGCGAAGCGGATGGCGTTGATGAGAGCGCGTCTACGGAGATTCAATTATGCAGATCGAGTGAAGTGCGCTGTGGCGGATGCTTCGGTCGTTGCGGGCGATGCGGAGGAGAAGTTCGATCTGATCTTGTGCGATGTGCCGTGCAGCGGGACGGGGACGCTGGCGCGCAATCCGGAGATACGGCATCGTTTGCGCGTGGAGGAGTTGGCGCGGCAATCTGCGCGGCAGCGGGCGATCCTGACGGGAGCACTGGGGCGGCTTGCGCCGGGCGGGCGGCTGGTGTACTCCACCTGCTCGCTGGAGCCGGAAGAGAACGAGCGGGTGGTGGAGGCAGTGGCGAATGAGGCTGGAGTGCGGCGGATTCCGGTGGAGACGCTGATGGCAAAGCTGGCTGAGACTGGGGTGCTGAATCAGGATGCGGCCACCGGGCTGATTGGTTCGGCGGTGAGGGATGGCGCGCTGCGCACTCTGCCTGGGGTGTGCGGGTGCGACGGATTTTTTGCGGTGGTTCTGGAGTGGGGATAAGAGGCAGCGGGAACATCTGTGGCTGAACGGAAACGCTGACCACAGGGGCTAAAGCCCCATCGCCAATGCAGCACTTATGGCACCGGTAAACCGGTGCACTTAAGCAAAACAGGGGTATTCACAGCTCCGCGATGGGCGGAGAAGCATGTTGAACCCCCTGCGACCCCTGTATTCTAGAGAGGATGCTCTCGCGCACCATGCAGGAACGATCTTCCAAACCAACTATGACCCCTTCGCCTACATTTCTCGATCTGCTGAAGCAACTCGTGCTGGTCTACGACGGCGCCATGGGCACGTCGATCCAGAACTACGCGCTCACGGTCGAGGGCGACTTTGCGGGCAAGGAGAACTGCTCGGAGATACTGGTCGTCACGCGGCCCGATGTGATCCGCGAGATCCACGCGAGCTATCTGGAGGTTGGGGCAGATGTGATCGAGACGGACTCGTTCGGCGCGTCGTCGCTGGTGCTGGCGGAGTTTGGGATCGCAGATCGCGCGCGAGAACTGAATGTTGCCGCGGCGCGGCTGGCGAAGGATGTGGCGCGAGAGTACTCGACTGCGGAGAAGCCACGGTTCGTGGCGGGATCGATGGGACCGACGACAAAACTGCCTTCGCTGGGGCACATCGGATATGACGCGATGCTGGCGAGCTATGTGGAGCAGGCCGAGGCGCTGATCGAGGGCGGCGTGGACATTCTTCTCATCGAGACCTGTCAGGACCTGCTACAGGTGAAGATCGCCATTGCAGCCTGTCACGACGCGATGAAGAGGACCGGCGTGACTCTGCCGCTTCAGGTGCAGATCACGATGGAGGCGACGGGCACGATGCTGCTGGGCACGGAGATTGGCGCGGCGCTGGCGGTGATCGAGTGCTTCCGGCCGGATGTGGTTGGGATGAACTGCGCGACCGGGCCGGCGGAGATGAACGACGCGGTGCGGTTTCTGTGTCAGAACGCGACGATGGCGGTGAGCGTGTTGCCGAATGCGGGGCTGCCGCAGAACGTGGGCGGGCGGGCAGTCTACAAGCTGACGCCGGAGGAGTTTGCAGAGCACCATCGGCGGTTTGTGAGTGAGTACGGTGTAAACATTATTGGCGGCTGCTGCGGGACTACGCCGGCGCACATCAAGGCGGCGGCGGAGGCTGTGGCTGGGCTGAGGCCGCTGGCGCGCGCGAACAAACCGCAGTCGGTGGCGGCGAGCGCGTTCTCGGTAGTTCCGCTGGAGGTGGATGGGCAGCCAGCGATTATTGCCGAGGAGATGAACGCAACGACGCGCGTCACGCACTTCAAAGACATGGTGCGCGCGGGCGACTACGACGGCATTTTTACGATGGCGAAGCGGCTGGTGAATGAAGGGTCGCAACTGCTGGACATCTGCTGCGCGGTGGTGGGCGAGGACGAGGTTGCGTACATGAACGGGGTGATGGAGAAGATTGCCACGCGCGTGCCCGCGCCGATCCTGATCGATTCGACCGAGGCGAATGTGATCGAGGAGGCGCTGAAGCGCATTCCCGGCAAGCCCATTATCAACTCGATCAATCTGGAGGATGGCGAGAAGCGGACGAGCCAGGTGCTGCCGATGGCGCGGCGCTACGGGGCGGCGGTGATCGCGCTGACGATCGACGAAGATGGGATGGCGCTGACCGCCGACAAGAAGCTGGCCGTCGCACACCGCATCCACAAGCTGGCCACGGAGAAGTATGGATTGCGCTCGCAGGACCTGATCTTCGACGCGCTGACGCTGCCCATCACGACGGGGCAGGAGGACTACCGCACGGCGGGGATCGAGACGCTGGAGGCGGTGCGGCGGATCAAGCTGGAGCTGCCGGAGTGCAGGACGACGCTTGGCGTTTCGAATATCAGCTTCGGGCTGAACGCGTACGCGCGGCGCGTTCTGAACAGCGTCTTTCTGGCCGAGGCGGTTGCTCGCGGGCTGGATACGGCGATTGTGAACTACAGCAAGATCTATCCTCTGTTCAAGATCCCAGAGGCCGAGGTGGAACTGGCGCACAACCTCATCTTCCGCAACGTGCAGACGGAACAGGACCCGTTGCAACTCTACATGCAGTACTTCACCGGGCTGACGAAAGGCGCGGGCGTGGAGGAAGAGACGGCGGCCTCGACCGACGATATGTCGGACGAGGAGAAGCTGAAGCACCTGATTATCAATGGAGAGCGCGGGCTGGGACAGGGCGAGAGGAAGCAGTCGCTGGACGAGATTATCGAGTCGGCGCTCGCGCGCTACACGCCGCTGGAGCTGATCAATACGGTGCTGCTGGACGGGATGAAGACGGTGGGCGAGCTGTTTGGCGCGCGCAAGATGCAGCTTCCTTCGGTGCTGGATTCGGCGGCGACGATGAAGGCCGCGGTGGCGTATCTGGAGCCGAAGATGGAGAAGTCCGAGGGCAACCAGCGGGGGACGATCGTGCTGGCGACGGTGAAGGGAGACGTTCACGACATCGGCAAGAACCTGGTGGACATTATTTTGTCCAACAACGGGTACAAGGTGGTGAACCTAGGGATCAAGCAGCCTGCGGTGACGATTATCGAGGCGGCCAGACTGCACAATGCGAATGCGATTGGACTGTCGGGGCTACTGGTGAAATCGACGCTGGAGATGAAGTACGTCATTCAGGATTTGCAACTGATTCAGTCGCAGATTCCAGTGATCTGCGGCGGCGCGGCGCTGACCCGGAAGTACGTGGAGGACGACCTGCGCAAGGAGTATAGCTCGGCGGTCTTCTACGCGGAGGACGCATTTGCGGGGCTGCATGTGATGAGCGATCTGACGGACGAGGACGCGAGCGTGCGCGAAAAGCGGTTGAGCGACGGAGCCATGCGGCGCGAGTTCAACCGACCGGGCGCGGCGGAGCATCTGGCGTCGCTGCCGGCTGCGACCACGGAGCGATCGAGCATTGTGAAGGATGTGGACGAGATTCCCGTGCCCCCGTTCTTCGGCGTGCGCACGCGGCGCGACTTCGACCTGAATGAGCTGTACAAGTACATCAACGAGACGGCGCTGTTCAAGAACCAGTGGCAACTGAAGACAGCCTCAGCCACCGACTATCTGCGGCTGGTGGAGGAGAAGTTCCGACCGATCCTGAAAGCGCTGGAGCAGGAGGTGATTGCGAACGGGTGGTTCGACCCGAAGGTGGTCTATGGGTACTATCCGGCGCAGAGCGAGGGCAACGAGGTGATCGTCTACGACCCTGACGCACAGGGTAAGGAACTGCTGCGGATCAATTTTCCGCGACAGAGGGAGGGACGGCTGCTGTCGATTGCAGACTTCTTTTCGCCGAAGAAATCCCGACGGATGGACGTGATCGGCTTCTCGGTGGTGACGATCGGAAGCAGAGCCAGCGAGGCGACGCAGAGACTCTTTGAGGGCGGGGACTTCACAAAATATCTCTACCTGCACGGGCTTTCGGTGGAGACCGCCGAGGCGCTGGCGGAGTACATGCATGTGGTGATGCGCAGGGAGTTGGGCATCGACGGCGAAGACGCGCCGGACGTGCGCGACCTGTTCCACCAGAAGTATCGCGGGTCGCGCTACTCGTTCGGGTACCCGGCGTGCCCCAACCTGGAGGACCAGGCGAAGATCTTCTCGCTGCTGAAGCCGGAGGAGAAGATCAACGTGCGACTGACCGAGGGATACCATATTGAGCCGGAACAGAGCACGAACGCGCTGGTGGTGCATCATCCGCAGGCGAAGTATTTCGTGGTGTAGCGGCGGTCCCCGAAGGCCTATCGCTGATCCGAAAGACAAATGCGGGGATTCTTCGCTCCGCTCAGAATGACAATTCATTTTTGATCAATAGCAATTGTGAAAATGCTTTAGCAGCGGCTAGAGTTTGGTGAGGTAGTCGATGACCTCGGGGCTGGTCCAGTCCTGGGCGGAGACGAACTTGCGGCGGAGGATACCGCGCGAGTCGATGATGTAGGTTTCGGGGAGCTTGACGGTGCCGTAGAGGTGGGGGACGCGGGCCGAGGAGTCGCGCAAGGTGAGCAGGTCGACATGGGTGTCGAGCAGGAATTGGCGGTAGACGGCGGGGTCTTCGTCCTGGCTGATGGCGAGAACGGTGACCTGCGGGAGGCGGCGCTGGAGAGCCACGAGGCTGGGCATCTCCACGACGCAGGGCGCGCACCAGGTGGCCCAGAAGTGGAGGACGACGATGTGGCCGCGGAGGTTGGCGAGCGAGATGGTTTGTGCGCCGTCGGAGAGGGTGAACTGGGGTGCGGGTGCGCCGATGCGTACGGGGTGGTCGCCGCGGTCGCAGGCGGTGAGGAAGAGCGCGCAGAGGGTGAGAAGAAGAAATCCGTGTTGAAGAGTTGGTCTGGTTTTGCGCACGTCACGCTCCTGCTTCCTATAATACGAATCTGTGAGCGATGCAGGCGATGGGATGGGAACGGGCGGAGTGGTGGAGGCGGATTCGTCGGCGGCTGCGACGACGGCGAATGAGCCGAGGCTGCGGCTGTCGGTGATAGTGCCGGCGCGGAATGAGGCGGCGGTGCTGGGGGAGTGCCTGCGGTCGCTGGTGGCGCAGTCGGAGGCGGGGTTTGAGCTGGGGGTGGAGTGGGAGCTGATCGTTGTGGATGACGATTCGACGGATGGGACGCGGGAGATTGCGCGGGAGGTGGAGCGCAAGGGGGTGGTGGTGATCTCGGCGCCGGCGCTGGACCAGAGCGAGCGGGGTGGATTTACCGGGAAGACGAATGCGTGCTGGGCGGGGGCTCAGTGTGCCTTGTCGCATGGGGACGGCGAGTGGCTGCTGTTTACCGATGCGGACACGGTGCATGAGGCGGGAGACCTGTCGCGGGCGCTGCATGAGGCGAAGAAGTATGGGGCGGCGCTGCTGAGTTACTCGCCGCGGCAGATTGTGGTGGGTTTCTGGCAGCGGGCTGTGATGCCGCTGGTGTTTTCGGAGCTGGCGAGCGTGTATCCGCCGAAGCAGGTGAGCGATCCGGCGAGCCGAGTGGCGGCGGCGAATGGACAATTTCTATTAGTCGAGCGCGAGGCTTACTTCTCGGTGGGCGGACATCGCGTGGTGGGGCAGGAGATTCTGGAGGACGTGGCGATGGCGCGGAAGATCAAGCGGGCGAGGCATGGAATTCGTTTCCGCTACGCGCCGGACGCGCTGGCGGCGCGGATGTACCGCACGCTGCCGGAGATGGTGGAGGGTTGGACGAAGAACCTAGCGTTGCTGTTTCCGCGGCCGCTAGGACTGGCGGCATGGCGCGCGCTGGACTTGCTGCTGTTCTTCGGGTTACCGGTGCTGGCGCTGATGCTGCCGGTGGTGGCGATGGGGCTGCCTCCGTCGCGGCTGATGTTGGCCACGGCGTTGCTCTGGCTACTGTGGCTGCGCACACTGTTTCGGTTCTATGGGCGAGTGGCGCGGTCGAACTTTCCGGCGGCGGATGTGGCGATCTCGATTGTGGGGGTTCCGATGTTCTGCTGGCTGCTGCTGCGCAGCCATCTTCACCATCGGGTGAGTAAGTCGGTGGATTGGAAGGGACGGAGATACAAGGTTGGGCGATAGGTTGCGATGCGCGAATCCGGGGCGGTTTGAAGGCGTCTAATAGCTTGTGCTGTTAAGACGAGCGATTGCTTATCCTAAAGACAAAAGCAAGGGCGAATTTTGTGGGAGAAAGGTGCGGTCGGAAGTGGTTGGGTTGAGTTCGTCGGGGTCCTTCGACTGCGTGACTCACGATGAAGCTGTGAGTCACTCCGCTCAGGATGACAGTTTGAGTGGCGGGACAGAGAAAACGAGCAACGGCAACAGCGGCTGCGAGATGGGGAATCATGATTCTTCTGACACGGAAGGCGGAGTTTTCTTCGGCGCACTACTACTGGAATGAGGCGTGGTCGAAGGAGGAGAATGAGCGTGTCTTTGGGCGGTGCGCGAATAAGAACGGGCACGGGCACAACTACACGGTGGAGGTGACGGTTGCCGGCGAGGTGGATGCGGTGTCGGGGTTTGTGGTCGATCTGAAGGAGTTGAAGGAGATTCTGGAGCGCGAAGTTGTGAGCGTCTACGACCATCGGCATCTCAATCTGGAGGTTGCGGAGTTTGCGGCGGGAACGGGAATGATTCCGACGACGGAGAACATTGCGATTGCGATCTGGCGGCGGCTGGAGGGGAAGATTCCTGGAGCGAAGCTGCACCGGGTTCGCGTGTATGAGATGGACGATCTGTTCGCGGACTACTACGGGGAGCGATGAATGGCGGCTGTCGAGCTTCAAGAGACGCGACAAAGTGCGGGGCCGAGGGCGTATCTCTCGCGGCGGTATCGAGTGAGCGCATCGCATCGGCTGCACTCGGAGGCGTACAGCGCGGAGGAGAATCGGGCGGTCTATGGAAAGTGCAACAACCCGCATGGGCACGGGCATAACTATGCTGTGGAGGTGACGGTGGGCGGGCCGGTACACGCGGAGACAGGGATGGTCTGCGATCTGGGCGAGCTGGATGCGTTTGCGCGGGTGCATCTGATCGAGCGATTCGATGGGATGAACCTGAATACGCTGGATGAGTTTCGTGAACTTGTGCCGACGACGGAGAACTTTACGCGTGCGGTTCACCGGATATTTCAGGGGTTTCGCGGGGCGCGGGTTGCGCGAGTGAGGATTGAAGAGACGGGGAACAATTCGTTCGAGTACGCGGAGTAGGCTCGAGCAGCAAACAAACAAATGCGGGGGTCCCTCCACTCCCCCTTCGACTCGCTCCGCTCGCTCAGGGTCCGGTCGGGATGACGACAGGTTATGGGATTGATCGAGAGAGGTTGAATCGATATGAGCACACGGACAGTTTTGCAAGAGGGAACGGCTGCGGCAGAAGCGAGAGCAGCCGCGGCACTGACGACCGAGGAGCTTTATCGAGAGCTGCTGCGGCGGATTGGCGAGGACACGATGCGCGATGGACTGGCGGAGACGCCGGGGCGGGTGGAGAAGGCGATGGCGTTCCTGACCCAGGGCTACGCGATGGACGTGGCGACGGTGCTGAACGAGGCGCTCTTCGAGGTGGAGTACGACGAGATGGTGATGGTGCGGGACATCGAGTTCTATTCGCTGTGCGAGCATCATTTGCTGCCGTTCTTCGGCAAGGTGCATGTGGCGTATGTGCCCAGCGGGCGCGTGATTGGGCTGTCCAAGATTCCGCGGCTGGTGGAGATGTACTCGCGGCGGCTACAGGTGCAGGAGCGGCTGACGACCGAGATTGCGGATGCGATTGTGGAGGCGATTGCTCCGCAGGGCGTGGGCGTGATCGTGGAGGCGCAGCACCTGTGCATGATGATGCGCGGCGTGGAGAAGCAACACTCGGCGACGGTGACTTCGGCGATGCGCGGAGTGTTCAAGACGCAGATGCAGACGCGCAATGAGTTTCTGTCGCTGGTACGGCACGGCGGCGGGGCTGAGATTTAAGCGCAACTGCCAAAGACAACGTAGTCTTGTAGAGATGAATGGATTGCTGGTAGTGGACAAGCCCGCGGGGATGACCTCGCACGATGTGGTGGATATTGTGCGCAGGGCCACAGGCGAACGGTCTGTTGGGCATCTGGGAACGCTGGACCCGATGGCGACCGGAGTGCTGCCGCTGCTGCTGGGCAAGTACACGCGGCTGGCGCAGTTCTTCGGCACGGCGGAGAAGACGTACGAGGGCGCGATCCGCTTCGGATTTGCGACCGACAGCTTCGACGCGGAGGGGACGGCGGCGGGTGAGGCCCGTCCGCTGAAGAAGAATTTGGTCGAGCTGCGCGGGCTGGCCGAGCGATTTCATGGCGAGATGGAGCAGATGCCGCCGGTGTTTTCCGCGAAGAAGATTGGCGGAGTTCCGGCGCACAAGCTGGCGCGGGCGGGCAAGCCGGTGGAGATGAAGCTGGCGAGGATAGTGATCCATCGCTTCGAGCTGATGTCGCTTGAGGGCGCAACGGCGACAGAGATGGAGGCGCGATTTGAGATGCAGGTATCGGCGGGCGGATACGTTCGTTCGGTGGCGCACGAGCTGGGCGAGTTGTCGGGCTGCGGCGCGCACCTGGCCACGCTGCGGAGGACGCAGGCTGGGGCGTTTACGCTGGCGCAGGCGATCGGGCTGGACGAGTTGAAGGCGCTGGCGGGCAAGCCGGACGAGATCGAGCGGCGGATGCCGCATCCGCGAACGCTGCTGCCGGAGATGCCTTCGGTGACGGTGGACGAGCAGGCGGCGGGACGGCTGCGCAACGGGATGCAGGTGAACCTGCCGGAGTACTCCGGCGCAGCGTTGGTAAAGGTGTTCACCGGCCCGGCGGAGCTGCTGGGGATTGCCAAGCGGATTGCGGGGACGCTGATGCAGCCCATCGTTGTGCTGGCGTAGCGACGCGGAAATCCCACATCTCAGAATCGAGATGTGGGGCACCCGGCACCCGGCTGGGTAGCTCTCTACTTTTTCAATAGAGGCAGGATGAGCGGCAACAGGTTGCGGGCGACGATCTGGTTGCCGGCGGCGGTGGCGTGGGTGCGGTCGGGTTGCATCATGCCGGGGACTCCGTAGACGTCTTTGAGCAGGAAGGGAATCATGGGGACGCGGTACTTCTTCGCGAGGATTGTGTAGGTCTGGTCGAACTGGCGGATGTAGTCGGGGCCGTAGTCGGGCGGGAGGGTGATGCCGGCGAGGGCGACCTTGATGTGGGCGCGCTGGAGAGTGGCGACGATCTGGGCCAGATTGGCGCGAGTGTCTGCGATGGGCAGGCCGCGCAGACCGTCGTTGCCGCCGAACTCGACGAGGACGACGGCGGGATGAAGGGCGAGGACCTCGGGGAGACGCTGGAGGCCGTCCTTGGTGGTGTTGCCGCTGATGCCTTGATTGTCGACGCGGTAGTGGGTGTGGCGGCGGTCGAGGGCGGCTTGGAGGTAGTCGGGATAGCTCTGGCCGGGATCGGTGCCGGCGCCGGCGGTGAGCGAGTCGCCGAAGCAGACCAGGATGGGGCGTGCGTCGGTGGGCTGCGTGGGCGCTGTGTGTGCGGCGGGGACGGCTGTGGAGGACGCGGCAGGCTGCGTTGCGGGTTGGGGCGCGGAGTTGGAGGCTGCGTTGTTCGCGCGGCAGCCGGTGAGGGCCAACAGGAGTGTCAGAAAAATGCGCTGAGGTAAAACTTTCCGCATGGTTCCAACGTATCAAAGATACGAGTGCAGGATGCGAGGGGAGTGCCTGCAATTTTTTGCGACGCTGATTTTAGAGCATTTTGGGTAATGGTGTAGTCCGTTGTAGAGCGAGCAAAAGCAGATTCCTCCGCTTCGCTACGGAATGACAAACAAAATTGGTCTATAGCAATACCTAAAATGCTCTACGGTACAGAGGGAGAGGTTGATTGGTGAGTGAAGGCACAGAGAACGGGCAGGCGATGATTGTGGTGGAGGGGCTGCGGAAGTCCATCCGCAACGGGGCGCGGACGGTGGAGATCCTGCGTGGGCTGGATTTCAGCGTGGCGAAGGGCGAGTTTGTGGCGATTATGGGAGCGTCGGGGAGCGGGAAATCGACGCTTCTGGGGCTGCTGGCGGGGCTGGATACGCCGAGCGCGGGTGAGGTGCGGCTGAATGGAGTGGCGATCAGCTACCTGCCGGAGGACCGGCTGGCGCAGGTGCGGGGACGGACGGTGGGGTTCGTCTTTCAGTCGTACCAACTGATTCCGACGCTGACGGCGCTGGAGAATGTGTTGCTGTCGTACGAGTTGAATGCTGAGGGCGATGGGCTGGCGCGGGCGCGGCAGTTGCTGACCAGCGTGGGGCTGGGCGACCGGATGGACCACTACCCGGTGCAGCTCTCGGGCGGGGAGCAGCAACGCGTGGCGCTGGCGCGGGCGTTTGTGATGCGACCGCCGATTGTGCTGGCCGACGAACCGACGGGGAACCTGGACACGGCCAACGGCGCGCATGTGCTGGAGCTGCTGCTGGGGCTGAACCGCACGGAGGGAACGACGCTGGTGCTGGTGACGCACGATGCAACGCTGACGGCGCGCGCTGACCGGCGGATTGTGCTGCGCGATGGGGCGATTATTTCGGATGAGATGAATCCTGTTTCTCCGGATCAGGAGCGGCGTACGCCAACTGGTTCCGCGGTGGGCCGATAGATGGCAAACGGACTGGCGTGGGGAACGGCGGCGAAGATAGCGGCGCGGGAGATGCGTCACTCGCGCGGGAAGTTTCTGTTTGTAATTCTTTCGGTTGCAATTGGGGTGGCTGCACTGAGCGGAGTGCGGGGATTTTCCGCGTCGTTCCGCACGACGCTGCTGGATCGCGCGAGGTCGATCATGGCGGCGGACCTGGCGGCGAGGACGAACCAGCCGCCGGATACGGAGGAGCAGAAGGGGCTGGAGGAGATTCGCGCGGGCGGCGTCCAGATGACGACGGTGACGGAGATGATGTCGATGGCCGCGTCACCGAGCGCGATGATGCCGGTGCTGGTGAGCCTGAAGGCGGTCGATCCGGCAATGTATCCGTTCTATGGGGAGATAACGCTGGCGCCGGCGATGGGGCTGAAGGATGCGCTGGGGCCGGGATCGGTTGCGGTGGGCGACGACCTGCTGCTGCGCACCGGGTTGCGCGAGGGTGACGACGTGCGCGTGGGCGGGAAGACGTTTCGCATTGCGGCGACGGTGGTGGATGAGCCGGACCGGCTGTCGGGAAACTTCGAAGCGGGGCCGCGGGTGCTGATCTCGCGCGCGGCGCTGGATGCGACCGGACTGCTTGCTCCGGGGAACCATGCGACCGAGCGGCTGCTGTTCAAGATGCCGCAGACGGCGGATGGTCGGCCGGTGTCGGATGCGGCGGTCGCGGCGCTGAAGGCGAGGCTGACGGCGCTGCTGCCAGAGGCGCAGATCGCAGACTATCGCGAGACCAATCCGGCGCTGACCGAGGGACTGGACCGCGCGACGAGTTTGCTATCGCTGATGAGCCTGGTGGCGTTGGTGCTGGGTGCGGTGGGCGTGGCGATGGCGATGCGCGCGCACCTGCAACAGCGGCTGGACACGATTGCGATTATGAAGTCGCTGGGGGCGCGCAGCGGGCAGATCATGAAGATCTACCTGCTACAGACTCTGCTGCTGGGGCTGGCCGGGGGAGTGCTGGGCGTGCTGCTGGGGGTTGCGGTGCAGCTTGCATTCCCGCTGGTGCTGGGCAAGCTGATCAATGTGCCGACCCAGATGCATCTACAGTGGAGGGCGATCTTCGCCGGGCTGGGCGCGGGGATGCTGACGACGCTGTTGTTTACGCTGCCGCCGCTGCTGGACATTCGCGGGGTGAGGCCGAGTTTAATTCTGCGGCGCGCGGTGGAGGACAACGACGACCCGTTTATCGCGGCGGTGTGGAAGAAGATTACCAAGAACATGACGCAGATTCTGGCCACGGCGCTGATACTCGCGGGGATTGCGGGGATTGCGATGACGCTCTCCGACTCGTCGTTTGTCGGCGGAGTGTTTTCGATTGGGCTGGTTGTGGTCTTGCTGGTGTTGCTGGCGGCTTCGGCTGCGGTGCTTTGGGGGCTGAAGGTTTTTCTGAACCGCACGCGGCTGCATCTGCCGTCGGCGATAAGGCATGGGCTGGCGAACCTGTACCGGCCGGGGAACCCATCGGCGGCGCTGCTGGCGGCGCTGGGCATGGGCGTGATGCAGATGATGACGGTGTACCTGGTGCAGCGGGCGGTGGTCGACGAGCTGCATATCGCGTCCGCTCCGAATATGCCGAATGTGTTTCTGGTGGACATTGCGCAGACGGAGATCGAGGGGATGCGCGCGGTGCTGAAGGCGCAGCCGGGCGTGACGACGCAACCGGAGCTGGTGCCGATGGTGGCGGCGCGGGTGGAAGCAGTCGATGGCGTGACACAGGCCGAGGCGAGGGCGAAGGCGGAGACGGAGAAGCGGCCTGCGCAGGGGATGCCGCGGAGTGGGCGGCGGCACATGCCGCGCGGGGTGAACCTGACCTGGGCCGAGGAGGTCCCGGTGGGGACGAAGGTGGTGTCGGGCGAGTGGTGGAAGGCGGGCGAACGCAGGGCGGAGCTTGCGGTCTCCGAGCAGCAGGCGGAGTGGCTGGGGGTGAAGCTGGGATCGACGATTGCGTTCGCGGCGCAGGATACGAAGATTGTGGCGACCGTGGTGGCGCTGACCAAAGACGATGGGCAGCACGTCTTCGGGCGCGCGCAGTTCACACTGCCGAAGGCCGCGCTGGACGGGCTGCCCGTGGTGTGGGCCGGCGGCGTGCATGTGACGCCGGCGCGCGTGGGCGAGCTGCAACGCGCGCTGTATGCGGCGTATCCCACGGTGACGGTGATCAATGTGGCGCAGGCGTTGGAGACAGTGCGCTCGGTGGTGGTCCAGGTTACGTATGTGATCCAGTTTCTGGCGGCGTTCTCGATCTTCGCGGGGGTGGTGATTCTGGCGTCTTCAATTGCGGGGACGAAGTATCGGCGGACGCGCGAGGTGGTGGTGTTAAAGACGCTGGGCGCGACGCGCGGGCGGATTGCCGCGATCTTTTCGATTGAGTTTGCGGTGCTGGGGCTGGTGGCGGGGGTGGTGGGGATCGGGTTTGCCAACCTGATTGTGCGCTCGCTGCTGCACCAGATGAGCGTGGCGTACAGGGTGCAGTGGCTGCTGAACCTGGGGGCGCTGGCGGGAGTGGCCATGCTGACCGTTGCGACGGGATGGGTGGCGAGCCATCGGACGCTGGGGCAGAAGCCGCTGGAGGTGCTGCGGGAGGAGTAGCGAGCGCCGTTTCGGGGTGGCTTGCGAAGTGTTGCGATGCGAGACAAGGCAAATACAGAGATTCTGGCTGCGCCAGAATGACGACTCGTGGAAGCTGCGCCAGAATGACGACTCGTGGAAGCTGCGCCAGAATGACGACTCGTGGAAGCTGCGCCAGAATGACGACTCGTGGCGGCTGCGCCAGAATGACGGCTTTTGCGGGCTGCGCCAGAATGACGGCGTCGCAGTTGATTCGCGGTGACAATTCTGCAAAGATAGCCTTAACCCGGCTGAAATTATTCTGTTAGCACATTGTTGGCACTCGCCAAACGCGATCGCTCTCTTACCTACCGGCGGAAGCATCGGGCCGGGCCAGCCGGGGTGGTTGCAATCCATTGCCCAAGTTGGTTTTGCGCAGGGACTGGAAGGCAGGGGCATGTGTTGAACGAAGCCGAGACCAGCGTGCGCCAGGAAGCGATTGAGCCGGCGTCGGTGCGCACGCACGCGGCACTGATGGGCATCTACGAAATATCGAAGGTGCTGACTCGGCCGGCGCGGCTGGAGACGGCGCTGGCTGGCGTGGTGAACCTGCTGCACAGCTTTATGGACATGAGCGGCGGACTGATCGCATTGCTGGACGAAGAAGACCAGACGACGACCGTGGTGGGCGCGGGCTGGAACGAGGCCGAGGCGAGAGAGCACTTTGAACGGCTACCGGAGCAGGCGATGGGGCAGATTGTGGTCTCCGGAATGCCGCTGGTGGTGCGCGATGTGGCGCGCAGCCCACTGTTCGCCGAGTGGAGCAAGTTGAAGGCCGAGGATGCGGCGGTAGTGCGGTCATTTGTGGGGGTGCCGATCAAGGGCGAGAGCCGCACTATCGGGACGATCACGATCGAGCGGGTGGGGAGCCAGTCCTCTCCCGGCACACTCGACGAAGACGTGCGCTACCTGACGATGATCGCCAACCTGGTAGGGCAGACGGTGGCGCTGCAGACCATGGTGGAGCGCGACCGCGAACGGTTGATGGGAGAACGCAACCGGCTGGAGCAGGAGCTGGAAGAGCGGAAGGCGGCAAAGCATGATGGGATCTCGTGGATCATTGGCAAGAGCGCGGCGATCCTCGAGGTGACGGAGAAGGTGCAACTGGTGGCGCGATGCAACCTGCCGGTGCTGCTGTGCGGCGAGTCGGGGACGGGCAAGGAGCTGTTTGCGCGGGCGATCCATGAGTACTCTCCGCGCAAGGAGATGCCGTATATCCGGTTGAACTGCGCGGCGCTGTCGGAGTCGGTGCTGGAGTCGGAGCTGTTTGGGCACGACAAGGGGGCGTTCACCGGGGCAATCGGAATGCGCAAGGGACGCTTCGAGATGGCCGACGGCGGGACGCTGTTTCTGGATGAGATTGGCGAGATATCGACGACCTTCCAGGTCAAGCTGCTGAGGGTGCTACAGGAGGGGGAGTTCGAGCGCGTGGGGGGCAACCACACCATCAAGGTGGATGTGCGGCTGGTGACGGCGACCAACCGGAACCTGGAGGCGGCGGTGATCTCGGGCGATTTCCGATCTGACTTGTACTATCGCATCAGCGTGGTGCCGATCTTTCTTCCGGCCCTGCGCGAGCGGCGGGAGGACATACCACTGCTGGCGCGCGAGTTTTTGAAGCGCTTCAACAAGGAGCATGGAGTGAGCCTGAGCATCTCTCCGCGGGCCATGGAGGCGCTGACGGCGTGCGAGTTTCCCGGCAACGTGCGCGAGTTGGAGAGCTGCGTGCGGCGCACCGCGGCGCTGACCAAGAACCCCGTGTTGCAGGCGGAGGACTTCGAGCTGAGCAGCAAGAGCGGTCCGGCGGCGATGGGCAAGTCGATGAGCAGGGCGCGCATTTCAAGCAAAGGCGCGATGGATCTACCTGCACTGGAGCCGAATGGGAGAGAGCGGGCCACAGCGGAGCCGGGCAATGCGGAGCCGGACAGGGGGCCCTCCGGTGACGGGGACTTCAGTGAGCGCGAGCGGTTGGTGGACGCCATGGAGCGGGCCGGATGGGTGCAGGCAAAGGCGGCCCGGCTGCTTGGCCTGACGCCGCGGCAGATGGGCTACGCGCTGCGCAAGCAGGGAATCGAGATCAAGCGGTTCTGATTGGGCTTGCGGGCGGCAGCTCTCTCCCCCTTCCGCGTTCCATGTGTTCCTTCGCAACCGACACTATAAGCATTTCCTTATAAATATGGCGGCGCGCACACGCGCGTATTTCATAGACAGCTTCACGTCTGCAAATCATTGATTTCAAGAGATAATCAGCAACAACCAACCCTTGATAAAACACGCTCTCGCGGTTATGTCGAAGTGTTCAATATTGACCACTTTTAAATTATTTTTTTGTGCAACCCTCCGCAAATACCCTGCATCGCAACTTCTATGCACCAGTAATTCAGGTGATAGGGCACGTGAATCCAACTCCGGAAGCCATTTAAGCATCGGATGTGTGATTCGCATATACGATTCGGCGGCAAGAATAGCGATGGGCAATTGTACACATTTGAAAAAGGGGCACCAATGAACAAGCGCATGGTTCAGAGCACATGGTTCTTATCGGCACTGACACTCCTGGCCGTTTCAATCTCTGGCTGCGGTCGAGAAACAATCACTGTCCCAGACACCACGCCCATCTTTGTGTCCTCCACATCTCCCGCTCTAGGCGCGGCAGACGTGGCCGTAGGTGCGCCCATCAGCGCGACTTTCAGCGTGCCGGTGAACTGCTCCAGCCTCACCGCGCCGACCTTTTCCTTTAAGGTTGCGGCGCCAGTGACTGGAGCTGCCGTGACACCAACATCCGTCACCTGCTCTGGATCCACCGTGACCTTTACCCCTGCCAGCCCTTTCCTTGCGCCGCATACGCTCTATACGGCCACGATTAATGGGGTCACAGACCTGGTCGGCAATGCCATGCTCAGCCCCTATGTCTGGAACTTTGAAGCAATAGTGGCAGCTCCCTCCGTGGTTTCCACCACTCCTGCAACGGGCGCCATCGGCGTGGCCTACAACCCAGCGCCAACGATCAGCGCTACCTTCCTGCAACTCCCAGCGACAGACCCCGACTACGCCGATGCGGCATTGGTCTGCCCCACCGCGTCAACCTTTACGGTTGCGGTGTCAGGGACTGGCGGAGCTGCCGTGACACCAACATCCGTCACCTGCTCTGGCGCAACCGCAACGTTCAACCTAGGCGCGCCTCTGCTAGCAGGCATCAGCTATACTGCCACCCTCTCCACAGGGATCAAAAACGTGGCTGGCATTGGCCTGGCAAGTACTAATTGCAGCGCTCCTTGCGCTTATCAGTGGGCCTTCACGACCAATGTACTTCCCCCCACGGTGATCAGCACGAGTCCAGTCAATTTGTATGGGATCGAGGGGATCAATCAGACCCTCACTGCGACCTTCTTCGATGGGACGAATGGTTCGATGAATGCTTCCACTATCATCAGCCCAGCAACCAACTTCACGCTGGTAAACGAGACGACCGGAGTTCCCGTGACCGGAAACGTCACCCTTAACGGCTTGATCGCGACCTTTACGCCGACAAGCCCAACTGCGCCGACAACCCCAACCCCCCTCGCGAACAACACCAGCTATGAAGCCACAATTACGACGGGGGTCAAGGACTCGTTAGGCAATGCGCTGGCCAACAACTATGTCTGGGTATTTACCACCGCCGTGGCTCCAGACACCACGCATCCGACGGTGATCGCCGAGAATCCTGTCGATGGCGCCACGGGCGTGCCGAACAACCAGATCGTTACTGCGTACTTCAGCAAGGCCATGAATTCAACCACGATCGCGACCACCCCCCCCCTCGTCCCACCCACCTTCACGCTGACAGGTCCCGCACCAGCGACCACCGTTGTCGCTGGCACGGTCGGATACTCCAGCATTGCAAATGCAGTGAGCTTTACACTTCAAACAGGCACTACTCTCGCAGCGGGGGGGGTGTACACGGCCACCATCACAGACGTGGCCACGGACACGGCCAATCCACCCAATGACCTGATCTATACTGCCGGTACCGACGATCTTCCGCTTTCCTGGAGCTTCACCGTCGGCACGACTGCCCCCGTGGGGCCGTACATCACCCTCACCTCGCCTGTCGATCTCGCCGCCAGTGTGCCACTCAACCAGGCCGTCAGTGCAACCTTCAACACGGCCATGGATTTTAGCACGTTCTCCCCATCAACCTTCACGCTGACAAACACGGCTACCGGAGTTCAGGTAACCGGAGGAACCTATAGCTACACTGCGGGCGACCCCACGGCCACCCCCCCCGTCTTGCCAGTCGCGACCTACATACCGCCAGTCGGCTCGCTCTTGCCCGACACCACCTATCAGGCGGACATCGCACCCACAGTGACGGATGCCTCTACCCCGGGCAATCCGCTTGTATCCAACAATGTCAGTGCACCGAATCCGTGGGTCTTCACAACAGCCGGTGTAGCGCCTCCACCGGCAGTGGTTCTTGGAACGGCCGCTCAATTCGGAGACTTTGGCGGAAACTTCACGATAACCAATCAGGGGCCCAATACGGCCATCAATAATGGCAGTATCGGGACCACGGCCGCGTCGTCGTTGGTCACCGGATTCCATGATACCAGCGTTGGGACGGCGCCGGCATCTGGCGGCGTATGGCCATGCACCTATACGGAGGCGGGAACCCCCGGCCCCAATATAGGGCAGGTGAATAGTGGATCCGGTAATATTGGTATCTTCACGGCTAATGGGTCATCGAACACGACAGCATGCCCCCTGGAAGGAACCGCCTACACATTTGGTATCGCACAAGCGGCTGCAGCGTACGCTCAGGCCGCATACACCTCCATCTCGCCTGCTGCCATGCCTGGCGGTATAGCTGTAGAAGGCTGTGCGGCCCCGCAATGCATAGTCACAGGAGGAAGCCCTGGCGCGGGCGAGCTGGGCGGTCGAACCCTGCAAGCCGGCGTCTATCAGTCCACGCCGGGCAGTTACGCCATAACGTCGCTGCCGCTTGTTCTCGACGCTCAGGGCAACCCCAACGCCACTTGGGTATTCCAGATGGGCAGTTCACTCACTGTAGGCGGCCCGGGAGGGGGTTCCGCTCAAGACGTCACCGTGATCAACGGCTCCGTCGCTAACTGCGCGAATGTCTTCTGGCAGGTTAGCAGCGCCGCGGTGATCGATTATAATATTGGTGTCGGGACGCCTGGTGCGACGTTCTGCGGAACCGTTATCGCTAATTTGGGAGTCACGACCGGGGATGCAGGAGTATACAACGAGTCAACCATCACCATCAACGGCAGGTTGCTCTCTTTGAATGCGGCGGTCACCCTGGTGAACACCGTTATTAATGTGCCAGCTCATTAAGGCCACGCGGAGGCCGTCCCCCGGGGACGGTCTCCGCACAGCATATAAAAGGTAGTGCGGGAAGAAGCGCGCAAGCAGGGCGAGCAAGGCTTGATTGCCGGGACGAGAGGATATGTTCCCGCATTCCAGCCAATCGAAGGCAAACCGAGCAAACCCGATGGTGAGGATGGATGATTTTCGCGAGCAGCAATTCAGGAGAACGACAATGAAATTCAGGACGCGGATGATTGCCACAACAGCGGCTATTGCATTGCTGGCGCCACCATTCTTATTTGCTGCGGAAGACTCGACGAACTCGTCGGCCAGAGCCACCGCTGTCGACTCCGCGGTCACGCGCGATGCCGTGGGGTACGCCGAAGTGCCTGCTGAGCCGGCGTCGGCCCAGTCCGCGGCTCCCGCGCCCTCTTCAGGCCGCACCTACCGGAGTTATCCCAGGGCAGAGCTTTTTCTGGGCTACTCGTATCTGCGCAGTGTGCCGTTTCAGCCGATGTTGACTCCCGGTAACCGGATGGTCCGGCTGAATGGCGGCAGCGCGTCCATTGCCTTCAACCTGAACCGCTATCTGGGGCTGGTTGGCGATTTTGGCGGCTTCGATGACACGAAACTCCAAATCGCGGGTACTGGCGCAAACCCGGCCCGCGCGGCAGACGCAAGCGGGACTGCCTACACATTCATGGCCGGTCCACGCCTTTCCTTCCGCTACAGCAGGGTCACTCCCTTCGTACAAGCTTTGTTTGGCGGCGTACATGCGAGTCAGGTGACACTCTCCAATTGCACCGGCGATCTTTGCACGCCGCTGCCCACGGAGAACGCGTTTGCCATGACAGCCGGAGGCGGAATCGACCTCAAGATCCATCGGCATATTGCCATACGCATCGTTCAGGCCGAGTACCTGATGACACGCTTCGCCGATCTCAGCACAGGCAACAGGGACACGCAGAACGACATACGTCTTTCGTCCGGACTTGTCTTCGGCTTCGGCGGGAATGCACCACCGCCGACGGTTGCATACTCCTGCACACTCAACCCATCGACTGTGTTCCCGGGCGACCCAATCACAGTGACGGGCGTGGCGCTGAACCTGAACCCTAAGAAGACGGCGAGCTACACCTGGACGACAGATGGCGGTACGATCTCAGGGACATCGAACATCGCGAACGTTGACACAAAGAACGCGGCTCCGGGCACATACACGGTCAAGGGCCATGTGTCGGAGGGCGTAAAGCCCGGCCAGATGGCGGACTGCTCCGCGCAGTTCACAGTCAAACCCTTCGAGCCGCCGACCATCAGTTGCACGGCGGATCCTGCGTCGGTTAATCCCGGCGACAGCTCGACCATCACGGCGATCGCAGTCAGCCCGCAGAACCGTCCTCTGACCTACAGCTACAACGCAACGGCTGGTTCGATCAGCGGCACCACCTCCTCGACCGCGTTGTCATCGGCGGGTGCGGCTCCGGGCCCGATCACGGTGACCTGCGGCGTGATGGACGACAAGGGCAACAACGCATCGGCGACAACCAGCGTCAATGTGATTGCGCCTCCTCCTTCGCCTCCTCCTGCCGCTCCTCTGGCCTCCAGCCTGTGCCCGGTGAGCTTCGAGCGCGATGCGACGCGCCCGACACGCGTGGACAACGAAGCCAAGGCCTGCCTGGACGATATCGCCCTCAACCTGCAGCGCTCCAGCGATGCCAAGCTGGCCCTGGTGGGCAACGAAGACGCCAAAGAGTCGGCCACCAAAGGCAAGAAGACCAACTTCGCCGCGGAACGCGCGGTCAACACCAAGCAGTATCTGGTGAACGAGAAGGGCATCGATCCGTCTCGCATCTTGCTCTACACCGGAACGGACGATGCCAAGACGGTTACGTCGACGCTTATCCCGGCCGGCGCAGTCAACCCCGCCGCAGGCAACACTCCAGTGGACTAGACGCCTGGAAACGAGTTCATTGCCGACTGAGGAAATGGCAGAGAACCTTCAGCGAAGGGGTATTGCTCTGAGCAAGCAACGTGCTCTTGGGGAAGGCATCGCAGCATATAGCCCGCGATCACTCCATCCACTCGATCGCGGCTGAGACGCGGCTTGGCGTCGAACGGGTCCTAGATTTTGTAATTGGATCCAACTGGGCTCAAATCCCGACAGAGAGCGGGAAGGGGCATGAAGTAGTCCGAAGGGGCATGTAGTAGTCCATTGAAGAAGCGAAATATAAGTGGTCGGGGCGAGAGGATTCGAACCTCCGACCCCCTGGTCCCGAACCAGGTGCGCTACCAGACTGCGCTACGCCCCGAACGTGTTGCCAAGAGCCACTCATGATGCCAAGTGCTACGCGCCTCGTTGCCAAGTGCGAGAAGCCGCAGCGGAGTGGATGCCGGTGAGTGGGATGCAATCCGTGGGCCGAGAGGCGTACTGGACCGCAATGCCGACATAAGCAGTTTAGCAGAGATTGCGCGGCGAGGTGTGCGGGCGCAGGCGTGCGCGGCGGCTGGCGGCGTTGCCGCGGGGGTTGAGGGCGGATACAATCAGGAAATGATGAATCTGCGCCAAAATTGCGCGTCTTGTTGCCGGACAAACCCGGGCGACCGCTGTCGACGCTAGCGATCTCATCTCTTCCTGCTTCCCCTCACATCTCTCCTGGATTCCACTCTTTTCCATGACCTCGGATCTGATGGATTCCACATTCATCTCAGCTTTTGATTCTTAGCGATTGCGGTCCGCATCTGTATCTATAGGACGCGACGATCTGGACGCTTTGGAGAATCCCCCCTCAATGACAACGCTGGCAGTGGTGGAAGACGAGACCAACGAGATTCATGCGGCGCGGCTGAACCACTTGCAGTCGCTGGAGGCGGAGAGCATCTCGATCCTGCGCGAGGCGGTGGCTGAGTTTGCGCGACCGGTGATGCTTTATTCGATCGGCAAGGACTCTTCGGTGATGCTGCGGCTGGCGCAGAAGGCGTTTTATCCGGGGAAGATTCCGTTTCCGCTGCTGCACGTCGATACAAGCTACAAGTTTCCCGAGATGATCAAATTTCGCGATGAGTATACGCACGAGATTGGCGCGAAGTTGATTGTGCATCGCAACGAGGTGGCGATTGCGGCGGGCGCGAGTCCGTACAAGCTTGGGACTCAGAACTGCTGCGGGCTGCTGAAGACGCGTAGCCTGCTGGATGCTCTGGAGGAGGGTGGGTTCGACGCTGCCTTCGGTGGGGCGCGGCGCGACGAGGAGAAGAGCCGCGCAAAGGAGCGCGTGTATTCCTTCCGCGACGGAGCAGGGCAGTGGGACCCCAAGAACCAGCGGCCAGAGCTGTGGAGCCTGTACAACTCACGGCTGCGCAAGGGCGAGAGCATTCGCGTGTTTCCGCTGTCGAACTGGACGGAGCTGGATGTGTGGCTGTATCTCTACGCGGAAAAAATTCCGATTGTGCCGCTGTACTTTGCACAGAAACGGCCGATTGTGATGCGCGGCGGCGCGATGACGCTGGTGCATGAGGGCATGAAGCTCTTTCCCGGCGAGAAGGTTGAGCAGATCAAGGTGAGGATGCGCTCGCTGGGGTGCGCGCCTTGCACCGGCGCGATGCGCAGCGAGGCCGACACGCTGCCGAAGATTATTGAGGAACTGATTACGTTTCGGCGCAGCGAGAGAGAGAACCGCGCAATCGACCACGATGAGGAAGGCTCGATGGAAGTGAAGAAGCGGGAGGGATACTTCTAATGGAGATTGGGTTCGAGGTTCAGGGTTCGAGGTTCGAGGTGTTGGAGAAAACTGAGGGCGGGCGTACGTTCGAGGAGTTTCTCGAAGGACATCTTGGCCAGGAGATGCTGCGCTTTACCACGGCGGGCAGTGTGGACGACGGCAAATCGACGCTGATTGGGCGGCTGTTGCACGACACCAAGAGCGTGTACGAGGACCAGCTTGCGGCGGTGAAGAAGAGCCGGGTGAACCGCGCGGCGAATGGGCATGTGGACTTCTCGCTGCTGACAGACGGGTTGAAGGCGGAGCGCGAGCAGGGGATCACGATTGACGTGGCGTATCGCTACTTCTCGACCGCGCGGCGGAAGTTCATCATCGCGGACACGCCGGGGCACGAGCAGTACACGCGCAACATGGCGACAGGCGCATCGACCGCGGATGTGGCGATTATTCTGATCGACGCGAAGGCGTTTGCGAAGGCGGGCGGGCTGCTGCCGCAGTCGCGGCGGCATACCTACATCGCGTCGCTGCTGGGGATTCCGCATGTGGTGGCGGCGGTGAACAAGATGGACCTGGTGGGCTACTCCGAGGAGAGCTTCGCGGCGATCCGGTGGGAGTTCGATGCGCTGTGCGCGCAGCTTGGGTTGGCCGATGAAGTGACGATTCCGGTGAGCGCGCTGGAGGGCGACAACGTAGTGACGCCGAGTGCGCGGATGCCGTGGTACGACGGGCCGACGCTGCTGGAGTACTTGGTGACGGTGCCGCTGGCTGCGGCTGAGACGAGCGGGCCGATGCGCTTTCCGGTGCAGCTTGTTCTGCGGCCCGATGCGAACTTTCGCGGATTCGCGGGACAGGTGGCGCGCGGGACGCTGCGCGTTGGAGACCATGTGATGGCGCTGCCTTCGCGGCGCGAATCGACGGTGCGGCGGATTGTTACATACGATGGCGATCTTGCGGCGGCGTCTTATCCGCAGAGCGTTACTGTGGAGTTGGAGGACGAGATCGACTTGAGCCGCGGCGAGATGCTGGTGGCCGCAGATTCGGCAGGCGAGGACCTGCCCGATGCGAGCAATCGCTTTCGCGCGATGGTGGTGTGGATGCATGAGGAGCCGCTGGCGGTTGGGCGGACGTACATTGCGAAGCACACGACGAGGACGGTGCGGGCTACGGTACGGCGGATCGATTATCGCGTGGATGTTAATTCGCTCGATCATCTGCACTCAGATTCGATTGCCATGAACGAGATTGCGGAGGTGGAGTTCGAGACCAACCTGCCGCTGTTCTTCGATAGCTATCGTGCGTGCCGGTGGACAGGATCGCTGATCCTGATTGATGCGTTGAGCAATGCGACGGTGGGCGCGGCGATGATTGTGGGGCCAGTTGCGGAACCGGCGCCAGCAGCGGAGAGGATGCCGGGCGCGACGCAGCGGCCTGCTCTGATCCTGCTGCCGGGACGGGCGGAGCTTGCGGAACGGGTGCGGGATGCGCTGGGCGCGCGCGGCGAGCGGGCGGTGGTGATCGACGACGCGCTGATTCCCGACTCGGCAGTGGACGCAGTGGTTCGTGCGCTGGAGCTGGCCGGAGTGATTGCGGTGTCGTCGCGCGTGCTGCCGCAAGCTGTGGTTGCGGCGATCGAGGGCTTCGCGCCGGGAGCGGTGCGCGTGGAAGAGGACGCCGACGACGAGGCGATTCTAAACCGTCTGACGGGGCAATTATGAATGTGACTGAGACGGTTACAAATTACGAGATGCTGACGGCTGAGGAGTTGGTTGCGCAGGTGGTACGCGAGGCCGCGGGCGCGCCGGTATGTTTGACGAGCAGCTTTCAGACCGAGGACATGGTGGTGTTGCATCTGCTGCGACAGCATCTGCCGGATGTGCCGGTGATCTTTCTGGAGACGGGGTACCACTTCAAGGAACTGCTGGCGTATCGCGACCGGATGACGGCGGAGTGGGGACTGAACCTGATCAATGCGCTGCCGCAGACGACGCTGGCGGAGCATGAGGCGCAGTTCGGGCTGCTGTATATCGTGCAGCCGACTGAGTGCTGCCAGATTCGCAAGGTCGAGCCGCTGATGCGGGCTGTTGAACCATTTGAGTGGTGGTTCACCGGGCTGCGGCGGGAGCAGTCGCCGACACGCGCGGGGCTGCAAAAGATCGAGGAACACAGGACGCCGAGCGGCAAGCTGATGAAGAAGGTGAGCGTGCTGGCGGACTGGACGATGGCCCAAGTGGATGCATACGCCGAGGCGAACAGGATTCCGAAGCTGGAGCTATATGCGCGTGGGTACACCAGCATCGGATGCGAGCCTTGCACGGCGATTGCGGACGATCCGGCGAACCCGCGCGCGGGCCGGTGGGGCGGGAAGAAACTGGAGTGCGGCATCCATACCTTTTCCGAGAAACTGTAAACCACCGCTCTCGCGGGCTTGTTGCTGTGTGTACCCCCCCCGTGCTATTAGCGTAAAGTATTCATAAAATGCAGGTTAAGCACGCGCTTAGCGCGTGAGACGTATTAAAAGCGAAGACCCGGCGGGTTGGCCGGGCCTTTCTGCGTTTTTACAACCTGATTTAATTATACGCGTTGGAGGGAAACTACTATGCCAAGTAATTTTAAGTATTAAGTTGTTTGGTTTGTGCTGTTTATGTGGAATTTTTGGATTCGAGTGTCTTGACAGGAAAAACAGGGGTCAGGGGTCAGTGGTAAGGGGTAAGAATGGGACGGGGCGCGGTGAAGCAGGCGGGATGGAGGAAGGCAATATGCGGGTCGTTCCGCTCTCAAAGGCGAGATGTGGGGCGTCCGGCAGTTCCATTCCGGCATTGCCTTATGAATTACCTTTATTTTTGTCCACTTATCCACCGTCCGTTTCGTGGTATCTTCGCCTATAGGCCGTCCGGCTCGTTTCTCGGCGATGAGAGGGATTCAGTATGCTTGCGGATAGTGGAGTAGTTACTAGCAGAGATGGCCGCCAGCGTAATCTCTGGGGAGATGCTGACCTCAGCCTTGAAACGGAATCTAGTCTGACAGCAGCTGCACTGTCCCTCAGCATTGGCTGTGGGGCTAAGCCATCTGATGAGGACCTGAAGCTTTGGAAGGCAGTCGGAAAACCCCGCTTTGTCAGGGATGTCTTTCTATCGAGTTTAGCCGCTCAGATAGCCCATGGGGCCGACCCCTTGGGCGACGCATTCTGCACTATCAGATCGCCGGAATTGAGGCGCAATACCGGGGCGACATATACGCCTAAGAGCATCATTGATGCAATGGTTGAGTGGGCTTCGTCGCAAGGAGTGCCTGCACGAGTTGTTGATCCGGGATGCGGCTCGGCCAGATTCCTTTCTGCAGCAAGCAGAATGTTTCCGGATGCTATGTTGGTTGGTATAGAGACTGATCCCCTTGCGGCTCTCCTAGCTCGTGCGAACCTTGCTGCTCTTGGGCTAACAGCGCGCGCGCGGATACTGCTCAAGGACTATAGAGATTTCGATGAGTGTGAATCGGGACGAACTCTTTATATTGGGAATCCTCCGTACGTCCGTCATCACAGAATTGAGTCCAGATGGAAAAATTGGTTATTCAACGAGGCGGCTCGGCTTGGACACTCGGCCAGCAAGCTTGCTGGGTTGCACGTTTACTTCATGCTTGCTACGGCGGTGCATGCGAGACGTGGGGATGTGGGTACCTTCATCACGGCTGCTGAATGGCTAGATGTGAATTACGGGTCACTGGTTCGAAATCTACTGCTTACTGACCTTGGCGGAAAAAGCGTTACAGTCATAGAGCCGACGGCACAGCCGTTCCCTGATGCTGCGACGACAGCAGCGGTCATGACGTTTGAGATCGGATCGCGAACCCCTTCATTTTCTTTCAAGCGTGTAAGCCAGTTATCGGACTTGAAGGATTTGGATCGTGGAAGAAAGATAAATCGTGACCGTCTAGCAAGTTCTTCCCGTTGGTCCTACCTAAGTCGTTCCGGTCAAAAGCCTGCGGACGGATATGTGGAACTTGGTGAGCTTTGCCGTGTTCACCGTGGTCAGGTGACCGGGTCAAACAGCGTCTGGATTGCGGGCGAACACAGTGAGGGCCTTCCAGATTGTGTTTTATATCCAACGGTGACTCGTGCCCGTGAGATTATCGCTGCGGAGGGAGTACTCGATGACTCAACTGCGCTACGATGTGTGATCGATATTCCGGTGGAATTGGATTCTCTCACTTTGGAAGAGCGAAAAGCCGTGGAGGCTTTCTTGATACGTGCTAGGCAGATGGGTGCTCACCACGGATATGTGGCAACCCATCGGAGAGCATGGTGGGCGGTTGGGCTCAGGTCACCTGCTCCAATTATCTCCACTTACATGGCGCGGAGGCCCCCGGCCTTCGTTCTTAACAAGGCGGAGGCACGCCACATCAACGTGGCTCATGGACTGTATCCCAGAGTCCCAATTAGCGAGACCGCCAAGACAGCGTTAGTCACTTTTCTACAGGTCAATGTCTCACAGAGATCGGGACGGACATATGCTGGAGGCCTGACCAAGTTTGAGCCGAGAGAAATGGAAAGGGTGATCGTGCCGGGACCGGAACTCCTTGCTATAGGTGTGAACTCTTGACATCCCCACCAGTATGGACGTCTCGAGAGTTAGAGCGTGAGAGACTTCTTGCCATTGAGCTCTTTCGAAAGGAGCGCATGGAAGAGCCTCTTGAGGACTATCTTGAGTCATTCGACCTGTATCAAGGATATGTAGAGGACCTGCTTGAAACGACTGTTGATTTGTCCGAGTGGGACATGTCTGCTCTAGACGTGCTAACGGAGCCGAGCCTCCTAGAGGCATTTCGTTATATTGCAGCTCCTCCAATCTCTGAAGACGACCTGAAAATACTTGCAGAGGTTACGTCTCTTTCGAAAAAGCAATTGAAAACGAGACCAGACGACATTCCTAAACTTCTAGGCGTTGTACGTTCGGTGCTGGATCGGCGTAGGTTTGCGTGGGTTGTTGAAGGGCGCGAGGCCTCGGAGGTGGAAAAAAACGCGGCGGTAATGGCGTCTGCGGCTTTGATGGCTGCCAGCCGAGTACAGACAAACAGGCGAAGCTTAGGCAAGAAGCTACAGGAAACAAAGGTGATTGATAGCCTTACTGCTTTAGGCTTGAAAAAGGTGCGTACTAGGCCAATCCGGACGTTTGCTCAAGCACCCGATTCAGGCAATTTTTGCGGCGAGTGTGCAGTCGGTGGGCGTAAAGCGGACATCGTAGTGCGATTATGGGATGATCGTCTTATGCCAATTGAGTGCAAGGTGTCGAATTCTGCTTTGAATTCGGTGAAGCGTCTAAACAATGACGCTGCTGTCAAAGCAAATGTTTGGCGGAATGAATTTGGACTCCGGCAAATCGTTCCGACTGCCGTGCTTAGTGGTGTCTACAATTTGGCGAACCTCTTGGACGCTCAAGATAAAGGTCTGAGCCTTATCTGGGCTCACAACCTGCCTCCCCTTACCGAGTGGATTTCGAGCACCAAGTCTGGGGGCTGAAGCCCGCGCCTCTTCTTCATTTCAGTTGCGGTTACGGCACGGGTAAACCCGTGTCCTACCGATGATTCCGACCGTCGAGGCTAGAGGCGGCAGATGAGGAGTTCGCGCTGGAAGATCATCTCGGCGGGGAGGTGGTCGTGGAGGGCGATGAAGAGCTGTTCGTGGTCGATGACCTCGCGCTTCCATGCTTCGGGATCGACCAGCAGGAGCTGGTCGAAGGCGGCGCGGAGTTCGGACTCGGACTTGTCCAGACCTTCCCAGCGGATGTCTTCGAAGTAGGGAGTCCAGCCGATGGGGGTCTCCTTGCCCGGGACGCGGCCGTGGACGCGATCGACGACCCACTTGAGGACGCGCATGTTCTCGCCGTAGCCGGGCCAGAGGAAGTTGCCGTCGGCGTCCTTGCGGAACCAGTTGACGTTGAAGATGCGCGGCGTTTCGGAGAGGAAGCGCTTCATCTGAATCCAGTGGCGGAAGTAATCGCCCATGTGGTATCCGCAGAAGGGGAGCATGGCCATGGGATCGCGGCGGACCTTGCCGACGGGCGCGCCGGCGGCGGCGGTGGTCTCCGAACCCATGGTGGCTCCGGTGTAGACGCCGGCCGACCAGTTGAAGGCCTGGTAGACGAGCGGGATGGTGGATGGGCGGCGGCCTCCGAAGAGGAAGGCGGCGATGGGAACTCCCTGGGGGTTCTCCCAGTCGGGGTCGATGGAGGGACACTGGCTGGCGGGGGTGGTGAAGCGGCCGTTGGGATGGGCGGCGGGAGTGGGGCTGGCGGGGGTCCAGGGATTGCCGCGCCAGTCGATGAGGCGGTCGGGGACGGCGTCTGTCATGCCCTCCCACCAGATGCCGCCGTCCGCCTTTCCATCCGCTCCGACGGTGAGTGCGACGTTGGTGAAGATGGAGTTGCGGTTGAGCGTCGCCATGGCGTTGGGGTTGGTCTTGAGGGATGTGCCGGGCGCGACGCCGAAGAAACCAGCCTCGGGATTGATGGCGCGGAGCTGGCCGGTGGCGTCGGGCTTGATCCATGCGATGTCGTCGCCGACGGTCCAGACCTTCCAGCCGTCGAATCCGGCGGGAGGAATGAGCATGGCGAGGTTGGTCTTGCCGCAGGCGGAGGGGAAGGCGGCGGCGAGGTAGGTCTTCTCAGTGCGACCGGTGGCGTCGGGCGGGGTTTCGATGCCGACGATGAGCATGTGCTCGGCCATCCAACCCTGGTCGCGCGCGATGTTGGATGCGATGCGCAGGGCGAAGCACTTCTTGCCTAAGAGAGCGTTGCCGCCGTAGCCGGAGCCGAAGGACCAGATCTCGCGCGTCTCGGGATAATGGACGATGTACTTGAGGTCGTTGCAGGGCCAGGGGACGTCCTTCTGGCCGGGCTCGAGCGGCGCGCCGACGGTGTGCATGCAGGGCGTGACGCGATGGGTCTCCTTGTCGATCTCGGCGAGGACGGGCGCGCCGATGCGCGACATGATGCGCATGTTGACGACGACGTAGGCGGAGTCGGTGAGTTCGACGCCGATCTGCGAGATGGGGGAGCCGACCGGACCCATGGAGAAGGGAAGGACGTACATGGTGCGGCCACGCATGGAGCCGGTGAAGAGCTGCTTCATCCGCTTGCGCATGACGAAGGGGTCTTCCCAGTTGTTGGTGGGGCCGGCGTTGTCCTTGGAGAGGGAGCAGATGAAGGTGCGCTCCTCGACGCGGGCGACATCGGTGGGCGCGGAGCGGGCGTAAAAGCAGCCGGGCCACTTCTTTTCGTCGAGGGGAAAGAAGGTTCCGGCCTCGACCAGTTTGTCGCAGAGCATTTCGTATTCGGACTGCGAGCCGGTGACCCAGTAGATGTGGGAGGGCTGGGTGAGTTCGGCCATTTTTTCGACCCAGCGGATGAGATGCTTGTTGGTGGTCGGGGGAGCGGCGGCGGGCTTTGTCGTCATGGGAGTGAAAGATTTTCCTTGGGGTTCGATTCAAGTCTTCGCTTTTGAGGCGGGGCTGTCAACCCGATTCAACAAATATGAGCAAATGTAAAGGCAAAAGAAAGAATGGATCGGGACTTCAGCCCTCGGTCCTTGTTCTGAACGCAACCCTAGTCTACGGCCTAGGCTAGTATAGAACGGGCCTTTGGCCCTTGGTTTTGTGCCGCTCCAGCGATCGACCCCATGGAGCGGCCTTCGGCGAATTAGCGGTTGCGCTTTTTGTGAGTTGAAAGACGGTCGAGTTTGGTGGAAGAAGCCTTCGAGGACTGTTGTTGTACGAGCATCGTCGGGGTCCTTCGACTGCGTGACTCACGATGCTGCCGTGAGTCACTCCGCTCAGGATGACAGAAAAAACAAGCATCGACATGGAACAAGCAACGACGAAATACAGAGATTCTGACTTCGCCAGAATGACGATTTCAGGGGGTGCTTCGCCAGAATGACGATTTCAAGGGGTGCTTCGCCAGAATGTCTTCGGGAGGCTTTACGTCTAGCTTTCGGCGAAGGCGCGGAGGTGGGATTCGGTGGGGGGCGGGGTGAGGAGGCTGACCGTGACGAGGCAGACGAGGCTGGCGAGGAGCGCGGGGAAGATGGCGTCGCGTTCGCTAATAATGGCCGGCAAGTGGGCGTGGATGAAGGCCGAATCCCAGAAGACGGTAACGAAGGTTCCGGTGAAGATGCTGGCGACGGCAGCGGAGGCAGTGGCGCGACGCCAGTAGAAGGCGGCGAGGATGACGGGGGTGAGCGCGGCGGAGTAGATGGTGTAGGCGTAGAGGGATTTCTTGAGGACGGACTCGGTGTGCAGGCCCTGATAGAGCGCCCAGAGACCGAGCAGGACGACCATGAGGCGGGAGACGAGGAGGATTTGCTTGTTTCCGGCTTTGGGGCGGATGTAGCGGACGAAGATGTCGTTGACCAGGTTGGCGGCCGGCGAGAAGAGATAGTTGTTGGCGGTGGAGACGATCTTGGCGAAGATGGCTCCGACGAGGAGCGCGCCGAGAATAGGCAGTAAGTGCTTCGCGGGCGTGTTGGTGTCGTATAGCCAGTTACTCGTATCGAAGGCGTGGAGGCCGGTGTAGGCGAGAATCTCGCGTGGGTGGTCGTGGACTTCGCCGGTGGGGAAGATGGCGGAGCCGGAGACGGCGATGGCGACGATTACGGTCTCAAGGATGACGGTGCCGACGATCCATCCGGCGACGGCGCGGGAGGCGTCGCGTTCGGAGCGGGCGGAGAAGAACTTCTGGTACATGGACTGGTTGCCAAGCATGAGCAGGCAGGTGGGGAGAAATATCTCCAGTGCGGAGGAGATGCGCTCGTGCGTGCCGTCGGGGAGAAGGTTCGGGCCGTAGTAGCTGTTGAACGGGTGAAGGTCTCCGAAGAATTGGAAGTGAGTGGCGGGGAGACAGGCGCGGACGGCGGACCAGGCGGTTAGATTGTTATAGGCGAAGTTGTGCAGCAGGACGGGGAGGGCGGCGCAGAGGGTGAAGGTGGCGAGCAGGCCGATGGCGACGTCCATGTAGGCGACCGAGGACATTCCGGCGATGGCGGTGAAGAGAATGACGAAGGCGGCGATGAGATAGCGGCCGTGGATGGCGGAGATGGTGTCGGGGAAGATGAGGTGCAGGATGTCTCCGCCGCCGATGAATTGGTAGCTGGTGATGGCGGTGTAGGTGAAGAGGATGGCAACGACGCCGAGGACGCGGGCGGTCTGGTTGTAGCGGGTTTCGAGGAGGTCAGGGATGGTGTATTGCGCGAAGCGGCGGGCGCGCGGCGCGATGAAGTAGATGAGGGCGAGGCCGGCCCATCCTCCGGCGGGTTGCCAGAGGGCGGCGAAGCCGTGGCGATAGGCGTTCTCCGCGCCGCCGAGCAGCGAGCCGGAGCCGATCCATGAGCTGAGGAGGGTGAAGACGAGGACGAAGGCGGGTAGCGAGCGACCGGCGACGAGATAGTCGGCGCGGGTGTGGACCTTGCCCAGGCGGGTGAGCGAGACGGTGAGCAGGGTGAGGACGATGAGGGCGAGCGTGACGGCGTAGAGGTCCATGGGGGCTGGGGTTCAGTGTACTGTTTTGAATGGGGGCGATGCGGCGAATAAGATTGCGGTGGGATGGAGCGGGCACAAGATTCTCTCATTGCCGATGGAGTTGTGGATTGAACAATAGCGCGGAAGAGATGGCGGCGGAGGCTGGCGGCGGGGCTTCGGGGCGAGACTCGGGCGATGGGCAGGCGCAGAGCCATGCGCTGCGGCGGAAGCTGGGGCTGCGCGACCTGGTGCCGATGCAGATCCTGCTGGTGGTGGGGATTACATGGGCTGGGACCGCGGCAAAGCAGGGCGGAACGCACATATGGTTCTGGCTGGCTGGGATTTTGACGATGTTTGTGCCGCTGGCCGCGGTGGTGGGGTGGTGCGCGCGGGTGTGGCCGCTGGAGGGCGGCGTCTACCAGTGGACGAAGTTCGCGCTGGGGCCGTTTGCGGGGTTCATGAGCGCGTGGAACTTCGGGCTGTGGGCTCTGCTTGCGGTGTCGAACGTGGGGATCATGACGGCGACCAGCCTGAGCTATGGGCTGGGGACGCGGGCGGCGTGGATGGAGGACAACCACTCGCTGATCCTAGGGCTGACGGTGGGGCTGTTCCTGTTGATCCTGCTGGTTAACCTGCCGGGATTCGGGATAGGGAGGTGGGTTTCGCACTTCGGAACCATGGTGACGGTGATGGTGACTCTGCTTCTGATGGGGCTGCTCTTCTTCCATCCCCATGCCAGCGCGCTGCATCCGCATGTGAACCCGCAGAGGCCGTTCAGCCTTGGCCTGCCCGTGCTGACGCTGTTCAGCGTGAACATCCTGACCAAGATCGCGTTCAACGCGCTGACCGGACTGGAGCAGGTGGCTGTATTCGCGGGCGAGACGCGGGACGCGGGGCGGACGATCATGCTGTCGGCGTGGATTGCGGCTCCGGTGATTGCGGCGATCTACATCCTGATGTCGGGCGCGATGCTGGCGTATATTCCGGCGGCGAAGGTGGACCTGACGGGGCCAATTCCGCAGGTGCTGGCGGCGGCGTTCGGCGGCGGGGCGGCGGGCGGCGGCGGAGCCTTCAGCGGCGGCGTGGATTGGGGACTGGCGCTGGGGCGGGCGACGATCCTTGCGCTGGGCGTGGCGCTGGTGGCGCAGTATACGGTGATGGTGGCGGAGACCAGCCGGTTGCCGATGGTGACCGGATGGGATGGAATGGTCCCGGCGTGGTTCACGCGGCTCGATCCGCGATGGAAGACGCCGACGCGGTCGATTGCGGCGATTGTGCTGGTGGCGATCGGGGTGGGTGTGCTGGCGACGTACGGGACAGGCGCGCAGGAGGCGTTCCAGTTGATCAATTCGGTGGGGAATATTTTTTACGGGGTGTACTACCTGATGATGTTCGCGATCCCGCTGGTGGTGGGCGGGCGGTTTGCGGTGCGCGCCGGGGGTTGGCTGAAGCTGGGCGCGGTGAGCGGACTGGCGGTGACGGCGGTGGCGATGGGATTCAACCTGCTGCCGATTGTGGACGTGGCCAGCAAGTGGGCCTTCGCGGGGAAGGTGGCAGGGGTTTCGCTGGCGCTGAATCTGGTGGGGGTGGCGATCTACCGGAGGGGGACGCGGCAGAGGAGCGAACGGGAGTTGGAGCAGAGAAGATAGAGCGGTTTTCGGTCATGAGGTTCCTCTTCTGTGGGGGGGTGTATACCCCCCTAAAAGTCATAAAATATTCAAAATAAGATAGTTAGATCTAGACCAGGTCTGGATCATGTCTGCATAATATTCATTCCAGATTGGTTAGATATCTTGATCTCTGGAATCAATAACTTGAAGACAGGGAACAGGGAACAGGGAACAGGAAACAGTTAAAAGCGAAGACCCGGCGATTGGCCGGGTCTGATTGTGGTTTTGCTTACTGATTTAATTATACGCGTTGGAGGGAAACTACTATGCCAACTATTTTTCTTTGGTAAATAATTGGTGGGGTTGGAGTTAGTTTAATTTTTCGGGGTCGAGGGGCTTGACAAGGGGATTTACCGGGATTTTGAGGGGATAGATCCCACCCATTCCGCAACGAACACGGAATGGATGGGGCACCGGGCGGGACTGAAGTCCCGCTCTTTCAAAACGGAGACTCATTCAGAGATCCCTTCGATGGATTAAGCTGTGCGGTTGTGAAAGGATGGCAGCGCGGTCGCGTGCGGCCCATCGAGGAGTTTTATGAGAGTTTTTCTGCCGAAGGCGGTCGTGGTTGCGGCCCTGTCATTGCTCGTCTGCTTTGCATTCGCCGGTGGATGGTGCGCGCTCGGCGCGCAGCAGCCTGCCGCTGCGCCTGCCGTTCCGCCAACGACTGTGCTGGTGGCCGTCGATCAGCGGCAGACGCTGAGCCTGAACGGCGACTGGCACTATATTTTGGATCCCTATCAGGGTGGGCTGGGCGGCTACTTCAAGGATGAAGAGCTGCCCGCGGGAAGCAACAAGCTGGTGGAGTACGACTTCGCCAAGAGCCCGACGATCAAGGTCCCGGGCGACTGGAACACACAGAAGGAGTCGCTAATGAACTACGAGGGCGGCTTCTGGTATGAGCGGCATGTGCAGCTCGAGCCGCAGGCGGGGCGTCGCACGTTCCTGCACATTGGAGCGGCAAACTATCGCGCGCGCGTATGGATGAATGGGCGATTGCTGTGCACGCACGAGGGCGGATTTACGTCCTTCGACTGCGAGGCGACGCGAGCGGTGAAGGCGGGCGAGAACAGCGTGGTTATTTTTGTGGACAGCACGCGCATCGCCGACGGCGTTCCCACGCTGAAGACCGATTGGTATAACTACGGCGGGCTGACGCGCGATGTCTCGCTGGTGACGGTGCCGGAGAGCTTCATCGACGACTTCGATCTGCATCTGGACCGGGCGACGCGGAGCGTCATTGAGGGCTATGTGCATGTGGAGGGCGCGCAGGCGGGGGCGCACGTTTCGGTCGATCTGCCCGACGCGAAGCTGCACGCCGAGGGCATGACGGACGCAGACGGGCGCGTTGCGATTAGCATGGCGGCGACAGGGTTGACGCTTTGGTCGCCGGAGACGCCGAAGTTGTACCACGTTGTGCTGAAGGCGGGGGAAGACACGCTGAACGACGAGATGGGCTTCCGAACGATTGAGACTTCGGGCTCGAAGATTCTGCTGAACGGCAAGCCGATTGTGCTGCACGGCATCAGCATTCACGCCGAGGCTCCGTTCCGTACCGGACGCGTGGACAACGACCAGGACGTGGCCACGCTGTTTGGCTGGGTGAAGGAGCTGGGCGCAAACTATGTGCGGCTGGCGCACTATCCGCACGACCAGAGGATGACGCGCGCCGCGGACAAGCTGGGGATTCTGGTGTGGTCGGAGGTTCCGGTTTACTGGGCGGTTGAGTTCGACCGCGAGGATGTGTTTGCCAAGAGCCAGCAACAGTTGCACGAGGAGATACGGCGCGACCGCGACAAGGCATCGGTGATCCTGTGGTCGATTGCCAACGAGACGCCGAACAATGCTTCGCGCACGGCGTTCCTGACGCGGTCCGCGGATTACGTCCATCAGGAGGACCCGACGCGGTTGGTGACGGCGGCGCTTCTGGTGCGAGGCGACCTGAAGACCAAGACCATCGACGACCCGCTGGGCAAGGCGCTGGATGTGATCGGGTTCAACGAGTACATCGGATGGTATGAGGGCAAGCCCGAAGACGCAGACGCGACCGAGTGGAAGACTGCATACGACAAGCCGCTGATCGTCAGCGAGTTCGGCGGAGGAGCAAAGGCCGCACTGCATGGGACGGACGACCAGCGCTGGACCGAGGAGTATCAGGCCAACCTATATCGACATCAGATCGGGATGCTGAACCGGATTCCCCAGTTGCGCGGGGCGACGCCATGGATACTGATGGACTTCCGTTCGCCGGTGCGCGAGCTGCCGGGGATTCAGGACGGCTTCAACCGCAAGGGGCTGGTCTCGGATCAGGGGGAGAAGAAGGCGGCGTTCTTTGTGCTGCAGAAGGCATACAAGGAGAACGGACTGGGGCACGCGGAGTAGCTTCGTTTAGGTTGCCGCGCAGACTGTAGCCGAGAACCTGCGTGAATGAGAGGCTGCGCGCGCGGCGATGCTCTACCATGAAGCTGTGAGCCGATTCTCCAAGCGAACCTCGTGGGACCCTTCCGAGAGCAGCTACGCCGCCGCGGTTCGGGAGGCGCGCGCGTCGGGGCGACGGGTGTACGACCTGACAGTGTCCAACCCCACGCGGTGCGGATTTCAATACGACGCGGAGACGCTGCTGGAACCGCTGCGGAACCCGCGCGCGCTGGTCTATGATCCCGATTCGCGCGGGATGCGGACGGCGCGTGAGGCCGTGGCGCGCTACTACGCGGGGCATGGGGCGCGCGTTGCGGTGGATGATTTAGTGCTAACGACAAGCACAAGCGAGAGCTACAGCTTTCTGTTTCGGCTGCTGTGCGACGCCGGCGACGAGGTCCTGGTGGCGCAGCCGAGCTACCCGCTCTTCGACTTTCTGGCCGATCTGGACGATGTAAGGCTGCGGCCTTACCCGCTGTTTTACGATCACGGCTGGTGGATCGACCACAGCGAGCTGGAGCGTGCGATCACTCCGCGGACGCGGGCGATCCTGCTGGTGCATCCCAACAACCCGACGGGGCACTGGACTGGCGCGAGCGAGCGCGAGGCTCTGGAGGCGATCTGCGCGCGGCACGGGCTGGCGCTGATTGTGGATGAGGTTTTTCTGGATTATCCGCTGCGGGAGGTGACTCCGCCGCCGCAGAGCTTTGCCTGCGGGGAGCATCCGGCGCTGACGTTTGTGCTGAGCGGGCTGAGCAAGATCGCCGGGCTGCCGCAGATGAAGGCGGCGTGGATCGCTGCGCTGGGGCCGGAGAGGGAACGGGGCGAGGCGCTGGCGAGGCTGGAGATTGTGGCGGATACGTTTCTGTCGATGAACGCGCCGGTGCAGTTGGCGATGGCGTCGTGGCTGACGGGTCGGGCGGGGATTCAGGGGCAGATACTGGAGCGGGCGCGGGGGAATCTGGCGACGCTGCGGAGGGTTGCGGCGGAGTCGCCGGGGCGGCTGCAGGTGCTGGAAGTGGATGCGGGGTGGAGCGCTGTGCTGGGGCTGCCGAGTTGCGCCGGGGAGGTGGACTGCGCGGAGCGGCTGGCGCGCGAGCGGGGAGTGCTGGTGCATCCCGGATGGTTCTATGGGATGGGGGAGGCTGGCCGCGTTGTGGTCAGTTTGATTGGGCCGAGTGAGGAGCTTGAGGCAAGCATTCAGCGCGCCATAGAGTGAGTTTTCCACATGTGGAAAAGCTCAAGTTTCGCATGAACATAAGTAATAAACGGAGCGGGAAATACTTGATTCATTACATTATTTATCGAATGTAATTGTCTGTTTATAAGTATGTTACAAGCAATAATATACAATGATTGATCACACCCAATACAGAGATTCTGGCTGCGCCAGAATGACGGCTTGAGGGTTTTTGCTCTAGCCCACAGGGAAAGGCTCTAGGTTAGGAACGGATTGGACTCGCGCTCGTCGCCGATGGTGGTTCGGGGGCCGTGGCCGGGGATGACGACGGTCGAGTCGGGTAGTGGGAGCAGCTTGCTGTGGATGGAGCGGATGAGGGTAGGGCCGTCGCCGCCGGGCAGGTCGGTGCGGCCGACGGAGCCGGCGAAGAGGGTGTCTCCGGCGAGGAGGAGATTCTGCTCCGGGAGGTAGAGGCAGACGCTGCCCTGGGTGTGGCCTGGGGTGTAGAGGATGCTGCCAGTGAGGGCTGCCGGTCCGTTGCCGACGGCTCCGATTGCGATGAGCTTGCCGTCGTCGAGTGTGTCGTCAGGCGGGTGGACCTCAGGCGTGGCCGCGCCGATCCATCCGGCCTGGACATCCATCATCTTGACCAGCGGGAGGTCGCTTGCGTTGTAGAGGATGGGCGCGCCGGTGAGGGCCTTGAGGCGCGCGGCGCCGGCGATGTGGTCGATGTGCGCGTGGGTGACGAGGATCTGCTTGACGGTGAGGTTGTGGCGCTGGAGGACGGCGAGGATGCGGAGGACCTCGTCGCCGGGATCGACGACGATGGCTTCGCCCGACTCCTCGTCGCCGAGGATGGAGCAGTTGCACTGTAGCGGGCCTACGGTGAGGATCTCGTGGATCATGGGGAACCTGCCTTGGCCGACAGAACCTGCGTTTTTATATCGAATCAGTATTCACAAAGAAGATTTATTGCTGCACCGAAAGACAAATACAGAGATTCTGGCTGCGCCAGAATGACGAGCACGACCGAAAGACAAATACAGAGATTCTGGCTGCGCCAGAATGACGACCTTCAGGGAACTGCGCCAGAATGACGAGCGACTATGGGTTGCTACTTCTTTGGCGCGGACTGCTGGGTTGGGGTACCGGCGAGGACGGAGCGGTCGACGCGCGAGCGGGAGAGCATGACGGTGAGCGAGATGGAGACGATCATGAAGAGGACCGCGCCCCAGGTGGTGAGCTTGGTGAGCAGGTTGGCCGCGCCGCGCGGGCCGAAGGCCGTCTGCGAGCCCTGGCCGCCGAAGGCGCCGGCGAGGTCGGCGGATTTGCCCTGCTGTAGCAGCACAACTCCAATTAGAAACAGACAGATGATGACGTGAACCACTACCAGAAAGATGAGCATGGGGATATTTACGAGTCCTTGGAGATCCAAGTACGAGTGTATCACCGGGGGCGGGTGGCGGGCTGAGAGGCGCGCATGGGTTAGAGCGTTTTCAGTAATGGTATGGAGTCTCGCAGTGCGAGCAAAAGCAGATTCCTCCGCTGCGCCGCGGAATGACAATTCTTGTCTCTCTGTAGCAATAGTGAAAATGCTCTAAGATGGATCGGATGAGTCAACACAGCGCAATTGCACTTCTCTTTCCCGGCCAGGGCTCGCAGTCGGTGGGCATGGGGCGAGATCTCTACGACAACTTTGCCGCCGCGCGCGCGGTCTTCGAGGAGGCCGACGAGGCGCTGGGGTTTGCGCTGTCGAAGATAATTTTTGAGGGGCCGGAGGAGACGCTGCGGCTGACCGAGCACACGCAGCCGGCGATCCTGACGGTTTCGACCGCGGCGGAGCGCGTACTGACGGCGGCGCTGAAGGAGCGGGGAATTGCGGCGAAGTTTGCGGCGGGCCACTCGCTGGGCGAGTACTCGGCGTATGTGGCGGCGGGGACGTTGAACTTTGCGGATGCGGTGCGCGCGGTGCGGCTGCGCGGACGGTACATGCAGCAGGCGGTTCCGGCGGGCGAGGGAGCGATGACGGCGATTCTGGGGCTCGATCCTGCGCTGATTCGCGTGATCTGCGAGCAGGTGGAGGACAAGCTGACGCCGCTGCCGGGCGATCCGGCGGCCCTGAACTTTGTGCCGGGAAGCGCGGTGGTGTCGGCGGCGAACCTGAACTCGCCGGGGCAGACGGTGATCTCGGGAGCGAAGGCGGCGGTGGAGCGCGCGGCGGAGCTGTGCAAGCAGGCGGGGGCAAAACGCGCGGTACTGCTGCCGGTGAGTGCGCCATTCCATTGCACGCTGATGCAGACGGCGCAGGAGTCGTTGGCGAAGGATTTGGCTGGAGTGGAGTTCCGCGACCCGGCGTTTCCGGTGGCGGCCAATGTGAGCGCGACGCTGGTTGCGACGGGCGATGCGGCGCGTTCAGCGCTGATCGCACAGGTGACGGGAGCCGTGCGCTGGGTGGAGTGCATCGAACTGCTGGCGGCCAAGGGAGCGACGCAGTTTGTCGAGGTTGGGCCGGGACGCGTGCTGAGCGGGCTGTTGAAGCAGATTCAGGGCAAGGACGCGGCGGCTGCGCTCAATGTAGAAGATTCGGCGTCGCTGGAAAAGACGCTGACGGCGATTGGCGCGCTGTAGTCAGAGGAGGATGCGGATGCAGGCTGGGGATGTAGTTGAGGACTTTACGCTGCTGAATCAGGATGGGGTGAGCGTGTCGCTGCGGAGTCTGGCGGCGAAGCCGGTGGTGCTGTTCTTCTATCCGCGGGCCGATACGCCGGGCTGCACGCTGGAGTCGTGCGGGTTTCGCGACATCTTTGCGAAGTTCAAGAAGGCCGGGATCGTGGTGCTGGGCGTCTCGCGGGATACGGTGGCGAAGCAGAAGAAATTCAAGGAGAAGTACGAGCTGCCGTACGACCTGCTGGCCGATCCCGAGATGGTATTGATCAAGCACTACGATTTGCTGAAGGAGAAGAAGATGTACGGCAAGCCGGTGACGGGCGTGGAGCGGACGACGTACTTGATCTCGGCGGACACGGGCAACGGACAGCGGTTGCTGCATGTCTTCGCGAAGGTGACTCCGGCGGGACATGCGGAGGAGGTCTTCGATCTGCTGAAGCAAAACGGGACGTTGCTGAAGACCAGCGCCGCAGCTAATCCCAGCGCCGCGGCCAATCGCAACGCCGCGGCGGGGAAGAGGTAGCCATGCCTTCGGCGATTGTGGACGGTGCGATTGCTGCCGCAGCGCTGGGGCTGGCTGCGGGCGGCTTCGCGTACGCGTCGCTGTGGCCGACGTCGCAGATCTTCGGGCGGGCGTTGATCGCGGGCGACGACCCGGACGAGGTCGCGCTGACATTCGACGATGGGCCGAATGATGCGGCTACGCCGCAACTGCTGGAGGTGCTGGCGCGGCATGGGGCGAGGGCGACTTTTTTCAACATGGGGAACTTTGCGCGCGAGAGGCCGGAGATCGTGCGGCAAGTGGTGGCGGCGGGACATGTGGTGGGCAATCACTCGATGAGCCATCCGAGGCTGTCGAACGAGCCGACGGCGCGGGTAAGGCAGGAGCTGGCCGATTGCAACGCTGTGCTGGAGGAGATTACGGGGCAGGCGGTGATTTTTTTCCGTCCGCCGTTCGGAGCGCGGCGACGAATGGTGATACGCGCGGCGCGGGAGCTGGGGCTTACGCCGGTGCTGTGGAATGTGACGGGGTATGACTGGAACCCGATCGGGGTGGAGGGGATTCTGAGCAATCTGGAGAATGGGATTGCGCAGAATCGGCGCGACGGGCGTGGATCGAACCTGCTGCTGCACGATGGCGGGCATCGCGGGATGGGCGCGGCAAGGATGGATACGGTGAGGGCGGTGGATCGGCTGCTGACGGCGCGGCGAGGGACGGCGACGCGGTTTGTTACGGTGGATGCTTGGGTCAAGGCTGCGGGTTGATTGCGCTGGCTGGATTAATAGTTGGACACTTTACATCGGCACTTGCACTTTTTGGACAACGTAATCCGTTGGCGGGCGGTATTGCGCGGCATCAGGTTCTCCCCGAACGATGTCTATCAACTCGTTCTTACTTGTCCCGCTACGCGGATCATCGTTGGTTTCAAGGATCACGATCTTGAGTTCCGGGCAATACCAACTCTCATGGACAACAACAATAGGTTGGTCATTGTGGTCCTGTCCCGCGGGGACTGTATAGCTGCTCCGTATACCCTCTGCGATGAAGCCCCCGATCATCTTCATGCCGAGTTTCTCAACGGCATCCCCTGAAGCGTTCATCCCGCTTTCATCACACGACGCTGGGCATTTTGCTGCGGATGCATCCTCGCCCGACGCACTTTGGGCCCAGTGAATCACCTTTACGACTTTCGAGGTTGTGTCCCATCTTGTCTCAGTGTTCGCAACCGGATCGTTGATCCGATACAGCATTTCACTCTTGAGTTCGTTCTCCTTGCCATCAAAATAGGTCCAATGTCGCTCGCCAGCGCTGTATGTGCGCCCCTGAGAATCGCGCGCCTCGCTTCCGCCAGATTCGATGAGGCTGATCGTGCCATCGGCGCGCTTTGTGACAGATGTGAAGTGGCGCTTCGCTGAGTAAGGAGCATTTAGAGTTGGCTCGTCAGAGCTGACCGAAACGGTCCCCGCCGGTTTCGTACCAACTTGGGCCAGAATTGCAATCGAAGGTAAAGCCCCAATTACACCTGCGAGAATCAAGAGGCGGATCTTTATCATGCATGCCCATCCTTTCTTCTTTGCTTTTACACACAAGGATATACTCGGCCCTCTTCAGATTGCTGGTTCTTCCAAAACGGAGAGAATCGGAGGGCTACGTTCGATATGGGTTTCGGTGATGAGCTGTGAGATGTGAGCCGCGAGCTCACGCTGAGGCAGATTCGGCGGCGAGGATTTTTTGTTTGCGGTCGAGGCCCCAGCGGTAGCCGGCGAGGCTGCCGTCCTGGGCGATGGCTCGGTGGCAGGGGATGGCGAGCGCGACGGGGTTGGCGGCGCAGGCTGCGGCGACGGCGCGGGCTGCGGTGGGTGAGCCGAGCGAGCGGGCGAGAGCGGAGTAGCTGCGCGTCTGGCCGCGAGGGACCTGCTGGAGGGCTCGCCAGACACGCTGCTGGAAGGCGGTGGCGCGGACATCGAGGGGGAAGGTTGCGGCCAGCGGGTGCTCGGTGGTCTGGCTGAGGACGAAGGCGAGAGCTTCGGCGAGCCATCCGGTGTTTCCCTTGGCGGGGACGAGCTGGGCTTTATTGAAACGCTGGCGGAGGTCGGAGAGAAGTTCGGCGTCGTTGCGGGCGAAGAGGATGGCGCAGATGCCGGTGTCGGTGGCGGCGGCGAGCAGGCGACCGAGCGGGCTGGGAGATGTGGCGTAGCGGATGAGGAGGCCTGCGCCGCCGGCGCGCATCTGGCGCGGGGTCATTCCGAGGGAGTCTTGGCTGGACTCGTAGAGGCGGCTGGAGGAGCCGAATCCGGATTCGTAGATGGCGTCGGTGATGCGCTTGGCGGGCTGGGGTTTGTTGGCGGACGCGGCGGCGATCTTGGCGGATGGCTTAATAATGGAAGCGGCGGCGGGTTTGGCTGGGCGCAGGGCGTCTTTGAAGTGGGCGAGGCGCTGGGCGCGGGCGAACTCGCCGGGCGAGACGCCGAGGACGCGGCGGAATCCGCGGAGAAGAGTGAGGCGGCCGACGCCGGTGGCCTGGGCAAGATCGGAGAGGCGGGTGCGTTCGGTGGCGTGTTCGGCGAGGAAATCGGTGGCGCGGGCGATGAGTGCGGCCTGCGGGTCGGGACGCGGCGTGGCGAGGTCGGGCTGGCATCGCTTGCAGGCGCGGAATCCGGCGAGTTCGGCTGCGGCAGGAGTGGGGAAGAAGCTGACGTTCCTGCGCGTGGGGCGGCGGCTGGGACAGCTTGGGCGGCAATATATCCGGGTAGACTGGACGGCGTAGACGAACTGGCCGTCGGCCGTGGCATCGCGCGCGAGGACCTGTTGCCACTGGCGGCCGGGAAAGAGGCTGGGAGTGTCGGGCGGAGTGGCGTGGCTGTGAGTGGCGGGGATGGATGGGAGTGGATGGGACATTGCGGCTGCTCTCCTGCTGGCGGACTTTCAATAGCGAACGACTGTTGCTATCTTCTCCCATGGGGAGGGAGCGGGACACTCCGCAATGTTCAGAGAAGTTGCGAGTGGGCTGCGCTGCCCCGAACTTTGCGTTGACTGTACGTTGATACTATAAGTTCACGGGAGCCGGGACGGGAGCGCTGCACGGGAGTTGGATGTGGCGCACCGAGCGAAAGGACACCAAGAGAGAGTATGCCAAGCCCGCACAAGGCAGCGAGAGTGGTGCTGGGGTTCGTCGTGTGCTCGACGATCTTCGCCGACTACTGGGAGTACAGCAAACAGTACCACGCCAATCCGGCGATATGGATGGACGTGGTGCATGGGACGGCGAGCGCGCCGCAACAGTACCGCATCGGGGTGGCGTGGCTGGGCGACCTGCTGCGGCGGCACGGGCCTATGGGGCTGCGCCACGGGTTCACGCTGATCGACCTGGTGTGCGCGGCGGCGGCTGTGTTTCTGCTGTACACGCTGCTTGAGCGCAGTAGGGCGTATCGCGTGGCGAGCGCAACGGCGCGCTGGTTCGGCGCGGCGGCGTTTATCTTTCTGGTGCAGTACTATTTTGCGTGGATCACCTGGTATCAGAGGCCGGAGACGATGGCCAGCGCACTGGTGCTGGCGGCGACGCTGTGGCTGCTGACGGTGCGGCTGCCGGGAGCGCGGGGGGCGTCGATGGCGGTTGCGTCGGGCGCGATGCTGCTTCTGGCGGGGATGCAGGGATTCATTCGCGCGGATGTCGTCTTTGCGCTGCATCTGGGAGTTCTGCTGGTGTGCCTGACGCGGGCGGGCGATGGATTTGCGCTTGGGCGCAGGGCGCAGGCGTCCACCAGCGTTGTGGCTGTGCTGCTGGCCGGAGGAATCCAGTACGCGCTGATGCATCGGGTGTATCCCCATGCGGGGTACGGAACGACGCCGGTATTTCAACTGGTATTGAATGTGATGGAGCCGATGCGCTGGGCGCCGTTTGGACTATTTATGCTGCCGTGGGCGTGGCTGGTGACACAGATGACGCGCAGGCACTGGAGGGCGGATGCAGCGGGCGCGGCACTGGTGGCTGGGTCGGCGATCTATGTTGTGCTGTGGCTTGTGGTGGGGTCCATGGACGAGGTGCGCATCTTTATGCCATTCGCGGTGGCGCTGGTCCCTCTGACCTGCGCCTGCGCGATGGAGCGGTTTACCGGAGCGAAGGACGCGGTACTATAACGGGGACAGGCAGGGGACTGGCTTCGTGCAGCCGATTGATGTGCGACCAAGGACAGGATGAACGACCGAGCGACAGGCGAACGGGATGAAGGAGCGGGGTGCGAATCGAGCGCGGCGAACGACGTGCAGACGCTCGGCGAGCAGCGGTTCTGGCGCTGGAGCGCGGTGGGGCTGGGCGTAATTGCTTTCTGCAAAGGGATCCGCGAGCCGAACGCGTGGTCGTACACACAGGCTCAACTGGACTACAGCACCGGGTTTATGCGTCGCGGGCTCTTCGGGGCCGTGCTGCGGCATCCTCTGGAGTTGAACCTGTACTGCCACTTTGCAGTGTTCTCGACCGCTTTGCTGCTGTTACTGTTTGGCGTGCTGGCGCTGCTGGCGCGCAGCTCGAAGCTGGCGCAACGAACTCCACCGGGAGAGCTGCTGGCGGTGTACGCGTCGAGCTACAGTGTGACGTATCTGGCGCACCTGAACGGCTACTTCGACATACCGCTGGCTCTGCTGTGCGTGGGGCCGCTGTTTGTGCGCTCGACGGGATGGCGGCTGGCGGCGGCGGCGGCGGCGACAGTTGTGGGGATCCTGATCCATGAGCAGTTCTTCTTTGCGTTTCTTCCGCTGCTGGTGGTGAGCGTTCTGTTTGGAGCGGCCACGGCCAGAAACACAACCGAGCGGCGGCTGGTGTGGGCCGGCGCGGCGCTGTTGGCTGTGCTGGGGCTGGGCCTGATGCTGAACTTCGCGCGGCGAGGCTCGATCTCGCTGGCGCGGACCGAGCAGTTGAGGCAGTCGATTGCGCGCACGACCGACCGACCATTGTATCCGGAGATCTTCGATACGATTTCGTCTACCCCGCGCGAGAACATGGAGATTATGAAGTCGATTTGGCGGCGGTCAACCTATGCGCCGGCGCAGGTGGAGAGTCTGCTGATGTTCGCGCCGACGGCCATAGTGCTCTCCTGGGCCACGCTGCTTCTGCTTCGGCGATGGATTCCGGGGAGGTACCGCAGGGTCTATGCGGGGGTATTGATTGCGACCCTGGCGCCGCTTCGCCTGAACCTGATGGGATGGGACAAGAACCGCTGGAACGAGCTGCTGGTGCTGAACGCATTTCTGCTTCTGCTTGCGGTCTCGCGGCTGATGGGGAGCGAGCCGGTGCAGCTTCCCGTGCGGCTGCGGCGTGCGTGCCTGCTGGTGATGCTGCTGAACATGGCGACGGGCGGGGGGATGCTGGAGAACCGCCATATACGTCCGTTCCCGTTTATGCGCAGTCCGGAAACAGTGAGCAGCGACGCACCGGTTGCTCATCCGTAGGCGAGTGGTCATTGCCGGCAGATGTTGTCATACGGATTCAAGGCTGAAGCCGGTGGGCGGGCTGGATGCGCGGCCGAATGAGAGCTGACGCGGAGTCATTGGGCGATTTTCTGTATCTCAGGGTACAGCTTCCGTGGCAGGTCTCAACCGGTTATGAATAATCAACGCGATTGCCGGCACGACCAATGGAATCCATTCTGTGAAGATTCGAAGCTCTACGATAACGCCCACAATCATCATGCACGCGAAGTAGGCAGGCAGGATGATAGCGCACGCATAATAGAGTCCATCGCAGCGGATCCATCTCCGCTGAAGGAAGAGAAAGGGCAGCGAGAATCCGCATACGCTCAGCAGTACGGGCCATTGCTGCGGCTTGATGATCTCATGCAGGTTGTATGCCAACATGGTGTGAAACAGACCGCCCGCCACCGATCCGACTTCTACCGGATTGTGGGCATAAGCCTTGGCGAGGAGCATCTTGATTGCGATCCAGATGGTGGCCTGGACCAGAGCGTGAGGAGCAATCTGGAGCAGCCGGGATTTGATTGTGACGTCTGATTTCGCAAGGCGCACCCATTCCCAGATGACAAAAAACACGGTGATGAAACAGGCCGTCTCCCGGTTCAGCACAACCAGCGGGAAGACGATGTAATAGAGCCAGAGCCGGCGGCTGATGACCAGGTATATTCCCAGCGAGAAAAAGAAGAGAGTCGGAACGTCATAGGGGAGGGTGAAGCAGCCGTTTGAAGCCAGCAGCATGTAGCTCATCAGGGCGAGCATCAGCGCAGCCCAGAACGCATAGGTGCCATCGCCTGTGAGTCTGGTGATCGTCAGGCGCGTAACAATCAAAGCGCCGAGCAACCCGAAGAACGCGATGCCGGTGCTAATCAGTCTGTACGGGTCGTTATTAAGAACTGCTAAATGGGATGCCAGTCTCAAGGTTAAATGGGATCGCATGAATATGCGGAAGACAACCATTGTCAGCACTCGATATTGATAGGGTGTGCGTTCCAATCCCCTGGTGTAGAGAGGCAACTTGAGGAAGCTGGAGTTTAATGCGTAGTGGAAGGAGAAGTAGCCGCACACCATCAGGAGAAAGAAAGTCTTCGCAATGCTTTTTAAAGCTGTTGTGCGAGCCGCGAACCATGGGGCGATTGCGGAAGACGATGCGTCAGGATTGGGACAATTTGCGATTTGCTGCATGGGCGTTCCTTTCTTCCTATCTGGACTGGATATTGCCGCCCGCAACATACGCCCGTGGCCCGAAGAACGTCAATCAGGAAGGGATGCGTGGGTTGGGAGCGGGCCGGAATGAGATGCGATGGGGGGCATCGCGCGGTTCGGACCGAGAACGGCGATGGCGAAGAAGGGGGCAACATAGGTGGCAAACAAGGCGCAAAAGACCAGGATTTCCACTCCGAAGGTGATGAAATAGATTGCGCCGGAGATCATGCCTTCGGGTGCGGTGTGGCTCAACTCCGCCAGGACCAGGATGCCCCAGGGACTGGCCCGGATGTCGCCGATGAGCGAGTCGTAGATAATGAACAGCAGGAGCCAGACGAACGGGGCAATCACGAAGATGCCAAACCATTTTGCCCAATGATAGGCCTCCCCGGTGGCGCTGAAGGAGATGCCGGTGGTTGTGTCTCCCTCGTCCATGTTCTGGCCGTTGATCTCGTGCATGTAGTTGTTGCCGAGGTTGAAACCCGGCTTGTTGGGCCAGATAACATGGGGAATCGCGTTTAGAAAGGACGCTTTGAGGGGCCACGTGCCAAAGACATGGCCCTGATCCGTGAGATTGATGAGGCCGTCATCGATGGAGATGAATTGCAGGCGGTCCCAGAATCCCTGCGGCTTGTTGTAGTATCCGGCGGTGTCTCCTAGCGTTGTATCGATGTACTTTTGCCGGGTATCTTCGGGGTGTTCGAGAAGCCGGGCCGAGAGAGCAATTTTCTGGCTGAAGGTCAGGGTCTCATCTCTGAAGTCGCGTCCGTACTGCGCATAGGGAACCAGGTAACGAAAGATGATGAAGACGGCAAACAAGCAGGAGATTACCTGAATGCTGGAGAGGCGAAAACGCATCGCGCAAACGGGGAGGACCCAGCAGATGAGAGGTAGCAGTATCCCCGCCTTGGAGAAGGCGAACAACCCCCAATTGAGGAAATAGAAGCCGGCGACGAGTGCGGTGGGCAGGTTGATGCTGCGTGTGCCGTGGCTGTGGCGGATCTCGTACACAACACCGATGATGATGCCGAGCGGGATCAACTGATTGAGCTGGGTAAAGGCGGTGTTGAGCTTGGCCCCTTCCTGGCCCAGCAAGGAGATGATGAATACGCCCGCGTAGCCGAAGACGATACATCCGATGGAGGCGCGATACATTGCGGACTCCTTCAGCATGTTCTGCATGAGGCCGGACTTGCGCGTGAAGCGCCGGCCAACGATGACAACGGCGAGCATGGCGGCGATACTGCCGACGTACGCCAGGATGTCCGATTGCGGGTCGAGGAGATTGGAGTCCGCCGGTTCTCCGAGGTAGGCCTTATAGCAGAGGCCGACGATGACGACCAGAAGGGAATAGAAGAAGACGTATGCTCCCGAAGTGCGGGTGAGACCTCCGGCGGCGTTAAAGGCCAAGGCAGCGAGAAGAATGAAGACGACGCAACCGACGCTGAAGTAGAGGGCTGTTCCCTCAATCGACTGGGCAACGAAGAGCACGGCGGCAAAGGTGGCGACGTGGCTGAGGGGGATGCGTTCTGGGAAGGGGATGCGCATGCGAGTGGCCCCAGTGTAGCAGGGGACCGAAAGGAAGAATTCCGATTATGAGGTCGAGTCCAGGGTGGCACAGGATCGCTCTGTTTTCGACCTCAAATGCAGCGCGGCTCTTGCAGGACCCTCATGAGCGGTACAATTCGAGGGAATCGCGGCTGAAAAGGAGATTCCAGATAAGACATATGAGCATATCGATAATGCCGAATGATTCAGAGGCAAACGAGAGCCATCGCCGTTTTCGTATAGCGGGGATGCCACTCTCTGCGATTGCGTTTCTCATTCTCTCCGCAACAATCATGCTTATTCGGTCGCACTATCATCTTCTGTGGGCGGATGAGTTCGGTGTGGCCTTTACCAGCATCATTCCAGGCGGTGTTAGCCGACTTATCCAAGTAGAACTAACGCAGCCCTTCTCGTTTGACCCAATCGCATATAACGTGTTGATGCATACTGTCGTCAATGTGTCTGGTATAAATGCATTTTTTATGCGGCTGCCGTCAATGTGCGGCTATTTGCTGATGCAGATCTGTCTCTTTTATTTTGTGCGCAGGGTATCCACCGAACGCGCCGCGACCTTCGCCCTTGCATTTCCGGCCCTTGCAGGCATTGTGAGCTACAGCATCCAGGCCCGTCCGTACGCCCTGTTGCTTGGCCTGTCGGCTCTTACGATGCTCAGTTGGCAAACTGCTACGCGCCGTGACTCGCGGCGAACATTAGCTCTCGTCATTCTTTCTTTATCGTTGGCGCTAGTAGTCAACACGCAATATTATGGCGTTCTGCTATTTGTTCCACTTTGTGCGGCGGAATCTATTCGCGTCATCGAGCGCCGCCGCGCGGATGTTCCTGTACTTGTGTCGATCTTTGCGGGAATGAGCGGACTCATTGTTGCCATGCCCTTCGCGAAGGCACTTTCGCAATTCAGTGCGAACCACCTGCCAACGGAGGTTAACTACCACTTCATCACACATTCCTATCTTTGGCTGGTGTTTGGTTATGATGACGTGAGCGTCCATATGCAGCGCCTGATAGGCTTTGGACTCGCGCTTTTCCTTATCTCTCTGATTGCTGGATTCGTTGGTCTTCGTTCGAGGGTGGCGCTTAGACTTCCTCATGCCGAGGCCGCTTTTGTTCTTATCCTTTCGGCATTTCCAATCCTGGTTTATCTGCTAGCCAGGTTTGTTACTCACTTTGCGGAGTCGCGCTACATACAACCTGCAATAATTGGCATAACAGCCATTCTTGCCGTCTTGATGGCATCTCTGCTTGAGCGCAAAACAACTGGCCGCATTGTTCTTGTGTCCCTGTTTGCAGCAATTGCCATATCCGGATTCTTCCGAATTCGCTCCGAAAAGGAGCAGGGGCTAAGCACCATGGCGTCCCTGGCCCTCGACCCAGTGACACAACGCAGCCTGGGGGCAACCCCGGACCAGCCGATTTATGTGGCGAATTCCACAGTGTTCTTCATCGTCGGTACCTACTCGCCGAGCCCTGACCTCCGATCGCGCATTATGGTTGTCTACCCAGAGGATCCTGATTATTTTTCGGGGGTAGCGGCCGATGTATACCGGCAGCAGGCTAATGGGCGGGCTGCCGGTATCCGAAATATTGTGCCCTACGAATTAGTTTCCAAGCCCGGGACGGAACATCTGCTTTTGCTGTATCACAACGGATGGATAGATCAAGCACTATCGGCTTCTCATGCCCAGATCACCTATCTTGGCCAGGTATATGGAGGGGACCTGGTATCGGTTCGCTTTCCGTAGTCAAGTATTGCTTGGGTGCTGTTGGAGTGCCTGCAACACTTGAGTGAGTCGGATTAGAACTTGTCCATTTAGGGAATCTCTGCACAAGTTCTGCATCCTCTGCCTGATTGATTAATCTTATGGTTGGGGGTGGCATGCGATTCTACAGCAGACGTTTGCGTCACAGGTTGGGTTTGAGAAGTATGGGCGAAAGTCTCGTCGGGAGTTGTTTCTTGACGAGCTGAACAGGCGTGAGGAAGCAAGGGCGACGATGGAGATAGAGCGGGCTGACCAGTGGAGCGATCGAACCCTGGGCCGGGGCATGAAGACTGTGTGCTGGACAACGCTGGCGTGGGCGATTCTGCTGGCGATCCTCTGTTTGCACAAGAACTGGCGGTTTGTGTACGACGATGCGTATATCACGATGCGCTATGCACGGCACCTGGCCACGGGACACGGTCCAAGGTGGAACCTGAGCGGGCCGCCGGTGGAGGGTTATTCGAGTCCGCTGCACCTGCTCTTGCTTGCTGCGTTGGGGATGGCGCGGATTCCGTTGGTCGGGGCTGCGCGAATGGTGGGGTTCGTGAGCCACGCGGCGCTGGTGGTGTTCCTCTGGCGTTTTATGGTACGCAGAGATGGAACTGTGGCAGCGACACTGGTGAGCGCGCTGGTAATCTCCTCTTGGCCGATGCTGGTTTGGGACCTGGGAGGATTGGAATCAACGCTGTTTGCGGCGACGCTGGCCATGGGGACGCTGGTGACGCTCGATTATATCGAGACGGGGAGTCGGCGGGAGATTGTGGCGGGCGGAGCGTTACTGGGGTTGGCTGTGTTCGTGCGTCCGGAAGGGGCGTTGGTGGCTGCGATCGCGCTGCTGTCTTGTCTGGCTATGGGGCAGGCCATGACATTGTGGAGCCGGGTGGTTGACGTTGCGCTGGCTGGGGCCTCGTGCACGCTGGTGATGCTGCCGTGGGAGATATTCCGATTGCTGTATTATCATTCCGCGCTGCCCAATACATACTACGCGAAGGTATACGGGATTCCTCTGGACTGGCGATTGTCTTCGGGGCTTGCGTATTGCAGGCTCTATGTTCGGAACGCGCCAAATCTCGTGTTGATGGTCACTGTGGTGGGCATTGCGGTGCTTGTAATGCGGAAGGGCACCCGACTCGATGCAGGCCTATGGGCGTGTCTGGCTTTCTATGGGATATACGTCGTCGATTGTGGCGGCGATCACATGATGGCATTCCGGTTCATGGTCCCGATGGTGCCTTTGATTGCGGTAGTATTGGTGCGGGGAATAGTCAGACTGGGCGGGTTGAAGACGGTGGGGAGGGCGGCTGCAATTTCTCTGCTGCTCGCACTTGCATCGGCGCGTCAGGTCCGTTCAGGGACATTGAATCCAGGCCATCAAGACACGTCCGTACTGATCGGTGAGCAAGTCGACGACTATATCAATCATCATTGGGCGTCCGGGTCTCTGGTTGCAGTAAATGTTGCTGGAGCGACAGCTTACTACGCGGACGGCTTCAACTTCATCGATATGCTTGGGCTGAGCGACAGCACGATTGCGAGACGAAATCCCGTTCCGATGGACCTGCCCACCGGTAAATTGGTTGGCCATCTCAAAGGCGATGCGGCCAGCGTACTTGCTCGTCGACCGCAGTACATCATCCCGCGAGGGGAAAACGGACCGGAACTGCGCCCGGACACGCCGGTGTTCTTACTGGGCGACTATGAGTTGGCAAATTCAAGTGAGTTTTGGAAAAACTATAAAGCGTGCGAAGTGGGGTTGCCCTTGTCCGTCGATGTGAACGAGCAGTTATCGACATCCATGCTGAGGCTGTCACCGAGTCAGCTTCTATTTGTCTACTATCAGCGGAGAGATATGCAGACGCCCTGCACAATGCCTAAGTAAGCCTCCCGGAGAAGCAGACCAAGAAAGGGTGCAATCTTTGGGGGTAAACAGGCGCGGCACAGGCAGCGAGACAGGAGTGTCTGAACATTGCCGGGCAACTCGCTCACTTGGAGCGAGACGCGGGAAGGTTCGAGGCTGGCAGGAGGCGGGGGGGCGGGGGAGGGGGCGAGGCAGGTTCCGGCGAGGCGAAGGAGGGCGTGCTTTGATTTAGGGGCTGCAATCGCATATCGTTCGAAGAGAGCAGTTGGTGTGCTGCGAAGGGTTTGAGCATGGCGCGAGAGGGCGGAGTGGCGGCATTCGGCGAGGAGTTGCGGAGGGCGCGCGAAGAGCGTGGCGTGGCTGTGGAGGCCATCTGCGAGGCGACCAAGGTGCCGGCCAGGTATATTCGCGCTCTGGAGGCGGGAGCGGTGGGGGAGCTGCCGGGGGGCGTCTTCCGGCGGGGATTTGTGCGCAGCTACCTGGGCGCGCTGGGGCTGGAGGAAGGCGTCTGGATGCGGCGTTTCGAGGAGAGCTGCCGGGAGAACGGGGTGAACGAGCCGGCGGATGCGGAATGGGCCACATTTGCGGAAAACGTGAAAAAAAGCCGGATTGTGTTGCGCCGCCGCATGGGGATGCGGTGGGTGGGGTGGGGGGTGGCGCTGCTGGCGCTGGCGCTGGCGGGGTGGTGCGGCTGGCGGTTGGCGACCCACCGGGGGCTGCTTCCCGCGAACCCGATTTCGAGGGTTTTGAAGTCTTCTGTTGGCAAGGCCCCCTCCAGGTAATTCAGAGCATTTTCGGTAATGGTGTAGTCCGTTATGGAGCGAGCAAAAGCAGATTCCTCCCCCTTCGACTTCGCTCAGGGTACGGAATGACAAACAATTGGTCTATAGCAATTCCGAGAATGCTCTACGGTTTCTTCGATTGAAATTGTCTGTTCGCTCGCGCTGAGAAATATTTTGCCATTGCGCGTTGCATTTACGGCATGACCGCTCTGCTCTTCGGCTCTGTTCGGCGATTGGGGCGACGGAAGGAGGGGCGCAGCCGCCGGCCGATTGCCAACCGATGCTGGATCTCGCAGTTGGATGGCCGGTTCTCGCCGGAGGAGGCCGGGGTTTTGCAGCAGCCAGAGCGCGAGGGTAAAATTGGAGAGTTGCAGAAAATCCGAACCAGATGTATGGAGGTGTTGTTTTGGCGAAGCGCGACCGATTTTTGTTTACCAGTGAATCCGTGACCGAGGGCCATCCGGACAAGATTGCCGACCAGATCTCGGACGCGATCCTGGATGCGTGCCTGGCGCAGGACCCGTACAGCCGGGTGGCATGCGAGACGCTGACCTGCACCGGGCTGGTGGTGATTGCGGGCGAGATCACGACCCAGGCTTATGTCGACTTCCAAAGCGTGGTGCGCGGGACAATTGCGTCGATCGGCTACGACAATGCGCTATACGGCTTCGATTCGAACACATGCGCGGTGATCTCGACCATCAACAAGCAGTCGGGCGACATTGCGATGGGCGTGGATACGGGCGGCGCGGGCGACCAGGGAATGATGTTCGGCTATGCGACCAACGAGACGCCGGAACTGATGCCGGCGCCGATCTCGCTGGCGCACAAGCTGGTCAAGCGGCTCAGCGAGGTGCGCAAGAGTGGGCTGATGTCTTACCTGCGTCCCGACGGCAAGAGCCAGGTGACGGTGGAGTACGACGCGAATAACAAGCCGGTGCGGGTGGATGCGGTGGTGATCTCGACCCAGCACGCGGAGACGGTGGGCAACGAGGAGCTGCGGGCCGACATTCTGAAGCACGTGATTCAGGCGGTGATTCCGGCGAACCTGCTGGACGCGGGCACCAAGTACCATATCAATCCGACGGGGCGGTTTGTGATCGGCGGACCGATGGGCGACACGGGACTGACGGGGCGGAAGATCATTGTCGATACATACGGCGGCATGGGGCGGCATGGCGGCGGCGCGTTCAGCGGCAAGGACCCAACCAAGGTGGACCGCTCGGCGGCGTACATGGCGCGCTATGTGGCGAAGAACATCGTGGCGGCAGGACTGGCGGACCGCTGCGAGGTGCAGTTGGCGTACGCGATCGGCGTGGCCGAGCCGGTGAGCGTGCGGGTGGACACGTTTGGCACGGGCACGGTGGACGAGGACAAGCTGGAGGCTCTGGTGCGGGCGAACTTCGCGCTGACGCCGAAGGCCATCATCGAGAGCCTGAACCTGCGTCGGCCGATCTACAAGGCGACCGCGGCCTACGGGCACTTCGGGCGCGAGGGCAAGGACTTTACCTGGGAGGCGACGGACAAGGCCGAGGCGCTGAAGGCGGGCGCGGCAGAGGCGGTCGCAGCCAAGTAGGTTATTTCTGGAAGCGGGTGACGGGCGGACTCTATTGAGTCCGCCCGTTTTGCGTGGGTGGGGCTGCGCTCAGAGTGACGATTCGTGGGAATTCAGGCTTCGACGAGGGCGTAGCGGCGCTGCCACTGGTGCTTGAGGCGCGCCCAGACGGCGGCGATCTGGGCGGGAGGGATGGCGGGGTCGGGGCGGGCAGCGAATCGTTCGGCCTCGACTTTGGCGAGCTCGAGCGAGGCGCGGTCGCGCAGGAGGTTGGCGACACGGAACTCGGGCAGGCCGGTCTGACGGGTGCCGAAGAACTCGCCGGGGCCGCGCTGGGTGAGGTCGAGTTCGGCGAGGACGAAGCCGTCCTGAGTGGCGACCATGGCGTTGAGGCGGGCTTCGGCCTCGGGGGTTACGTTGCCGCCGGGCTGTCCGGTCATCAAAATGCAGAAACTTTTTGCGGCGCCGCGACCGACGCGGCCACGGAGCTGGTGCATCTGGGCGAGGCCGAAGCGCTCGGCGTGGTCGATGACCATGACGGAGGCGTTGGCGACATCGACGCCGACCTCGATGACGGTGGTGGCGACCAGGACGTCGATCTCGCCGCGATGGAAGCGGGCCATGGTGACTTCCTTTTCGTCGGCGCTGAGGCGGCCGTGCAGAAGGCCGAGGCGGAGACCGGCGAGCGCGCCGGTGCGCAGTTCGTCGAACATCTCGGTGGCGGAGCGGAGTTTGGTCTTGGTTGTATCGAAGAGATTGTCGGTTTTGGTGGATTTTTTCTTCGATGCGGGCTTCGCGGCTGACTTGCTGGATTGCTGCGTGAATGGCTCGATGACCTGTGGAGGTTCTTCGTCGTGGGGGAAGTCGAGCTCGGGCTGGTCGTCGCGGCTGCCTTCGATGACGGGATAGACGAGATAGGCCTGGTGGCCCTGGGCGACCTGCTTGCGGACGAAGTCCCAGACCTCGGCGGCGCGCTCGTCGGTGGTGCGGCGGGTGACGATGGGCGTGCGGCCGGGAGGCATCTGGTCGATGACGGAGAGTTCTAAATCTCCATAGAGCGTGAGGGCGAGAGTGCGGGGGATGGGGGTCGCGGTCATGGAGAGGACATCGGGGTCGGAGGCGAGGGCGGCGACACTTCCATTGCGCGGGTCGGCGCCGGGCTTCTTCATCAGCTTGAAACGCTGCTGGACGCCGAAGCGGTGCTGCTCGTCGACGATGACCAGGCCGAGGTTGCTGAAGCCGGCCTTGTCCTCCTGCAGGGCGTGAGTGCCGATGATGAACTGCGATTCGCCGCGCAGGATGCGGGCCTGGGTCTGGCGCTTGGCGGCGGGATCGAGCGAGCCGGTGAGCAGAGCGATGCGGTAGGGCTGGCCGGTGCGGGGTGAGACGACGTCGGCGAGGAGCTTGCGCGCGGAGAGATAGTGCTGCGTGGCGAGGATCTCGGTGGGGGCCATGAGCGCGGCTTGCGCGCCGTTCTCCATGGCGATGATGGCGGCCTGCATGGCGACGATCGTCTTGCCGGAGCCGACATCGCCCTGCAGAAGACGGCGCATGGGCTGCGGACGGCGCATGTCTGCGACGATCTCGCCGAGGACGCGTTTTTGCGCGGCAGTGGGATGGAAGGGAAGGACCTGCTTGATGGCTTCGCGCACGGCGGGGCCGGTGGTGAAGGCGGTGCCGACGCGCTCGCGCATTCGGCGGCGCTTGAGCGAGAGACCGAGTTCGAGATAGAAGAGCTCCTCGAAGATGAGGCGCTTATGCGCGGGGGTGGTCGAGGACATGAGTTCGACCATTGGGGTTCCGGCTTCGGGGAAGTGGACGGCTTTCAATGCTTCGAGGCGCGAGGGGAGATGGAGACGTTTCAACATTGCGGCGGGGAGGGTCTCTTGCGATTCGATGCGGGCTGCACCGCCGCTCTCGATTAGCTCTTCGAAGATGGACCAGACGACGCGGCGCATCCACTTGGAGGTGAGCTTCGCGCCCCAGGGAGTGGTGCCGCCGAGCGACTCGTATACGGGGACGATGCGGCCCATCTCGAGCATGGCGAACTCGGCGTCGGGGCCGGTGGCTCCGGGCGAGGGGAGGATTTCAAATTGCGGCTGGATCATCTTGAAGCGGCCGGAGGCTGCGCCGAGCGATCCGGCCGCGGCTGCGGCCATTGCGGAGCGCGAGGGTTCGAGCTTGCCGTAGACGGCGACCATCTGGCCGAGCTTGAACTTGTCCTTGAGATAGGTGCCGTGGAACCAGATGCACTTGACGGTGCCGAGGCCCTGGCCAAGGGTCATCTCGAAGATGGGGCCGGAGCGGGTGCGGAGCAGCACGGAGCCGCGCACCTCGCCGATGACCGAGGCCATGGAGCCGGCGACCAGCTCGGCCATGGGCTGCGGGTTGAGGCGGTCTTCGTAGCGGAAGGGGATGTGGTAGAGGAGGTCTTCGACGGTGTCGATGCCGCGCGTGGCGAGACCGGCGGCGATGCGCTCGCCGATGCGCTTGACGAACTTAACCGGGGTGGAGAGTTCCAGCACAGGATGATGCTATCAATAATGGAGAGCGAGTTGGAACGCTGGCGCTGTTCCAGGGCAACGGGGGTGGCAAAGGCTGGAGCTTCTTGGGGAGAAAGGGACGGGCGGTTGTGGAGGCGCGAGATTCATCGGGGTCCTTCGACTGCGCTCAGGACAGGCTCTTCGACTGCGCCTCTCGCGATGAGACTGCGAGCGGCTCCGCTCAGGATGACAGCTTCATCCTATAAGCGCGCGATGGAGGTGGGTGGGGTGGTAATCTGAGCGAGGTATGGGTGATTCTTGTCGAGGGATGGATAGGGCGTCTGTTGTTGGTGGCGCGAGAACCCAGGTCTCAGAATCGAGACCTGGGGCACCCGCAGTTTGGGTTGCGGCTTGGATGGTTGCGGCGGGGCTGTGCGCGGGTTTGGGCGGAGTGGTGGCTGCGCAGACACAGACTCAATCGCAGACAAAGACTCAATTGCAGATGCACACGGTTACGCAAGCGCAAACTCTGACGACGGGTGCGGGGGGTGTGACGGAGACGATGCTGATGGAGCCGCCGGTGCCGCTGCTGCCGGCGACGCTGAGAAAGATGAAGCGCGTGGCCGAGGGCGATGTTGGCGACGGGCTGGGCGCGGTGGATGCGGCGGACGCCGCTGCGATGACGGAGGACGGGCTGCGGCGGTTTGCGCGGTCAGAGTATGCAGATGGACCGCGGCAAGGAACGGTTACGGTCTACAAGTTCATGGATGCGAGCGGGGCGGTGGCGGCGTACGACTACTTCCGCAGGCCGGGGATGCGGACGGAGAAGGTGGGCGACGACGCGGTCTCGAATGGGGACGAGTTGCTGATGCGCAGTGGCGTGAACGTGGTGGTGGGCCACTTCCGGTTAGAGCACGAGGCGATGATTGCGCTGACCAGGGAACTGATTGCCGGGCTGCCAAAGGTGGGCGGGTCGGCGGGGATCGCGCCGATGCTGCCGACTCTGGTGCCGGGGAAGGTGGGGACCGACGCGGAATCGGTGCGCTATGCGCTGGGGCCACGGGGATACACGGCGATGGGCGGCGTGCTGCCGGCGCAGATGGTGGGCTTCGACAAGAACGCGGAGGTGGTGACGGCAAGAACGAAGGACGGCGGCGCGCTGACGCTTCTGATGTATCCGACGCCGGAGATTGCTGGCGATCACGAGCGCGCGATCGAGGCGCTGAGGCGGCAGCAGAGTACGGCGTTGACCGGGACGGTGAAGATTCGGCGCGAGGGGCCGCTGCTGCTGCTGACCACAGGCGCGTGGACGGCGGACGAAGCACAGAAGATGGTGGACGGAATCCATCTGCGCAGCGAGGTGACGTGGGACAAGCCGGTGCCGCTCGACTTTGGGACGGAGGTGCGGAAGACATTCAGCTTGCTGGAGAACATCGCGATCTTCTGCGCGATCTCTGCTCTCGCGATGCTTATGCTGGGACTGTTTCTCGGCTATGGGCGTGCGCTGGTGAGGGTGATGCAGGGCAAGCCGGCGGCCAGCGAGCCGGAGTTTTTGCGCATCGACCTGAGCGGCGCGGTGGGCAAAAAACTGCGCGATCCCACGGAGTGAAGAGGGGGCGGTGACGCGGCGGCAGGGCAGAAGAGTGGCGGGAAACGGCGGGGCCGCGTGAAATGCACACCCAGCGGTGCATATTATGGAGCTAAATCTTTGATTTCACGGTTCTTCAGTGGTTTTCTGGGAGGGAAAAAGCGAAGATAAGGCGTATATATTCAAAAATGCCTGTCCGTCTAAGGAGCTTATTATCATTGTGTTGCATTGGCATAGTTTTAGTCTTGACACCGGTTTTGGCCAAACTTAGTATGCAGCCAGAAAGTTCTGATGGCTTTGCCTCCGTTGGAACTATTCTCCCTAAAGAAAAGGTCGCCCTGTTGCCGGGCGGCCTTTTCGCGTCTGTGGGACTTTGTGGGAGTGCGAGAGACGGCAGAGGAATGACCAAAGTTTTCCGAGAGAAGCGAGCGCCTGTTGGAGCGGCGCGGATTCGCCGATAGCGATGAGGAGAGTTGAGTTGCTCTCCACTGGCTCGAACCGGAGGCGAATGCGATGCATGATTTTTTCGCGGGACTGGCATATATGGCGATTGTGATGGCTCCGTGCGTGGTGGCGCTGACGACATGGCTGCGCGATCCGAGCTACAGGTAGGCTTGCGCGCGGAGCGCTTGCAACGCGAGGAACGCGACTCTTCCCTTGAGACGAGATCGACGTTCAGGGCCGGAATGACAATACGCCTTCGCTTTGCGCGATGCGGGCGGAGCCGGTAGAATGAGTCAGGCAGGCCGATGTAGCTCAGCTGGTAGAGCAACGGTTTCGTAAACCGTAGGTCAACGGTTCAAATCCGTTCATCGGCTCCATTGCTTCCCTAGCATTCAGCGCAACAGTCAATTTTCAGGCAAGCATACAGTGTCCGTGTGTGGACGCTTGTGACTTTCTGCGCGTGAGGACAAGCGGACGCGGGAGCGCGGTCTTGCGATGCTCTTGCTTAGAGCAAAACCAGTGTTGGCGTGGTCCATTGAACCCGGAAGGCCAACGGCAAGGCAAAAACGAAAGGCATGATTCATGAGCTGTAAGCTGTCACCCATCAAGCTATCAGCGAAGGCGGTGGAACTAGCATCCATGGTTTTGCTCTAGTTGCCGGAGTAGTAGCCGTCGCGGGTCTGGATGTAGAGGTTCTTGGGGCTGGACTTGCTGAGGGTGAGGATGATGCGGTGGTAGCCGTCGGAGGCGGACTCCTTGTCTGGGGTGTAGCCGAGGCGGACCTGGGCGCGGAACTCTTGGGTGATCTGTTTGTAGATGTCGGCGAAGGTCATTTTCTTGCTGACCTCGAAGAGGCTTCCGCCAGTTTCGTCGGCCATGCGCTGGAGGATTTTCTTGCCGTCAATATGGCCTGGGAGATTCTCCGGCGGACGGCCCTGGCCGCCGCCACGTCCACCACCACCGGGATAGCCACCGCCTCCACCGGGAAATCCTCCACCGCCTCCGCCACGGCCACCGGGAAAGCCTCCACCGCCCTGGCGGCCCTGATTCTGATTGTTTCCGCCAGAGGTCTCGCGGCCCTTGAAGTAGATGGCGTAGACGATGGTGTCGGCGCGCTGGGCGGCCTCGATGGAGGAGGCGAGGGATTCTTTGCTGCCGCTGTCGACGCCGTCGGAGAGGATGATAACGGCCTTACGGCCGGTCTGCTTGGCCATCAGCTCGTCGGAGGAGAGGAAGAGAGCGTCGTAGAGGGTGGTTCTGCCGCGGCGCGGGCGGGTGGAGCTGTCGGTGGAGTTGGAGCCGGAGGTTGAGCTGGAGCCGGAGTTTGTGCTGGAACTGCTGTTGTCGGAGTCGCCGCCGGAGGCAGGGGTTTCGAGTTGCTTGAGGCCGGCCTGGAGCTTGGGCTTGGAGCCGGTGACGTCCTGCAACAGATCGGTCTGGCGGGCGAACTGGACGATGAAGGCCTTGTCGCGGCTGGAGATCGTGTCGTCGAGGAAGGCGAAGCTGGCGGTGCGCTCGTCGTCGATGGCGTCGCGCTGGCTGAGGCTGACGTCGACCAGAAGGCCGAGGGTGAGGGGGAGATCGGTGTCGAGGTTGAAGTAGCGGATGGCCTGGGGTTTCCCATCGACCTGGAGAACGAAGTTGTCCTTGGTGAGGTTCTGGACGAGTGCTCCTTTTTTATCGTGGATGACGACGGGGATGTTGACCAGGCGCGCATCGACGGTAAGGGTGGGAGCGGTGGCGACGGGGGCCTGCTGGGGTGCGGCCGGAGTTGCAGCGGGGGCCGTGGCGGCGGGCTGCTGTGCAAGCAGAGGAGCTGCGTTGGCAGCGGTCAGAGACAGCAGGGCGGCGAAGAGGGCAGGGCGAAGGATTCGCATGGGACTCATGACTATCACGATAGACGGAGACGGGGGCAAACGGTTGCGGCGGCGGGCAATAATTTGTGTCGCTTGGTGCTTCGAGGGGATAAAGCGTCACGCTGCCTCCGAAGAGCAAGAGCAAATTCTGAGGGAGAAAGGGGTGGAGGGGCGAGGGGGTGCGAGCGGTATCGGGGTCCTTCGACTGCGTGACTCACGATGGTGCCGTGAGTCCCTCCGCTCAGGATGACAGCGCAAAACAAACAAAGGCAAGAGCAACATCAACATCAACGGCAAGGGCCAATACGGAGATTCTGGCTGCGCCAGAATGACGACGGAGGGGGAGGAAGGCGAATCCTGCTGAGCAACATACGATTGTGGATGGAAGAGGTGACCTAGGTTACTCAATAGTTGTAGTCTGGTTACCTTAAGGGTAGTTCTATTTCTTTGGGCCAGTGCTAGCCTTGCTTTACGTTCGATTGCGAAAAATTCTCAAACGCTACGGTGAGATGCTGAGTAAGTCAGGCACCGATGTGGCATGGAAGGCGAACCGTTTTGATGAAGCTAAGTGGCAAGGTTATACGGCGGATCCGGCTGGCTACATTTGCGTTCGGGTTAGTGGCGCTGCTCGTGATGGCGGGGATACTGGCAGCGGCGGGCCGCTCATCGGTGTCGCCGACGGTGGACAATGGCTTCACCTGGGGAACGGCGTTATTGTCGATCGTTGTCATTCTGTTGGTGTGGCGCGAGCGCAGCGAGGGTGGGGGCTATCGCAAGAACAGTGAAGAGAACGCACGGTTTATCGCGGCGGCGGAGACCAGCCCGGACGCTTTTTCCATACTGGATTCGGTGAGGAACAAGGCCGGCGAGATCGTGGGCCTGCGTTACCGGTATGTAAACTCCCATGCTGAAAAACTGTTGCAGAAGCCTCGCATCGAGCTGTTGGACCACGACCTGTGCGAGGTGTTTCCAGCGGACAGCACGGGCGAACTGTTCGAGAAATATCGCAGCGTGGTGCTTTCTGGAAAACCGTTGTATGAGGACCTCGTGGTTCGTCTGGACGATGGCGGGGAGAGATGGCTTCGGCGGCGGATACACAAACTGGACGATGGCGTGGCGGTTACGGTCAGCGATGTGACCGAAGTCAAGGAAACGGAAGAGCGCTACCGGAGCCTGTCGAACTTCAGCAACTCGGTCTTTGAGACGGCGCCGTTCAGCATTATCGAGACGGACCTGAAGGGGACGATCCGGGCGATGAACGTGGCATCGGAAAAGCTGACGGGTTATGCGCGCGAGGAGATGGTGGGGAAGGTATCGATCACGGCGCTGCACGATTCGACGGAGTTGAGCCCGCTGCCCGGCGAAGGCGCGGAGCAGGATGGTCCCGCGCTGGAAGGCTTTGCCCTGCTGACGGCGAAGGCCGCACGGGGAGAGGTCGAGGAGCGGGACTGGACCTACATGCAGCGCGACGGCGCTTTGCTGCCTGTGCATGTGGTGGTGTCCTCGGTGCGCGATGGGACAGGCGAGGTCAGTGGATTCATCGCTATTGCGTCGGACATCACGGAACGGAAGCAGTTGATGCTGTACCTGAAACACATGGCCTCGCACGACCAGTTGACGGGGCTGCCGGGACGTCCTCTGCTGCGCGAGCGCATCGCCGAGGCAATCGATAAGGCCACGGCGCATGGACACAAGGCGGCGGTGTTCGTGGTGGACCTGGACCACTTCAAGTGGATGAATGACTCGCTGGGCCACAAGGCGGGCGACGAGGTTCTGGTGGGCATGGCCGACCGGATGCAGCAATCGCTGCGGCGGTCGGACACGCTGGGACGGCTGGGCGGGGACGAGTTCGTCATCGTGATGCCGCACATCGCAGGCATGGAAGATGTGGAACGCTGCGCGCAGCGTCTGGTGGACCTGATCGCGAGCACCGCGCAGGTGGGCGAGATGGAGGTCAACCTTACGGCCAGCGTGGGGGTATGCGTCTATCCGGACTTTGCGGGAGACGTGGACACCATGCTGGAACGCGCCGACGCGGCGACATACGTGGCGAAGGCAAATGGGCGGAACCAGTACCAGATGTTCGCCGACGCGATGCTGAAGCAGTCTCAGGACCGCATGTCGATGGATGCGGCGCTGCGCCACGCGCTGGTGCGCGATGAGCTGTTCATGCACTATCAGCCTCTGGTGTCGCTGACCACGGGGCGCGTGGTTGGCATGGAGTCGCTGCTGCGGTGGCGCCATCCCAAGCTGGGCATGCTGTCTCCGTCGATCTTTATCCCGCTGGCGGAAGAGACGGGGTTGATCCTGTCCATCGGCGAGTGGGTGATGAAGCAGTCGTGCAAGGAGGCGAAGGCGATCTGCGACGATCTGGGGATGGATCTGTCCGTGTCTGTGAACCTGTCTCCGCGGCAGTTTGAGCAGAGCAATCTGCTGCAGATCATCGGCGATGCGCTGGAGAGCAGCGGACTGCCGGCGAAGCGGCTCCAGGTGGAGTTGACCGAGCGGATGATGATGATCAACTCGGCGTCGACCCTGGAGAAGCTGCAACAGATCCGCAAGCTGGGGGCGCGGGTTGCGATCGACGACTTCGGAACGGGCTTCTGTAGCTTCTCGTATCTGTTGCAGTACCCTGTGGACCGGCTGAAGATCGACCAGAGCTTCATCCTGAAGGCTGTCTCGGAGCCGAACGCGGCGACGGTTGTGCGCACCATCCTGTCCATGTCGCACCACCTGGGCATCAAGGTGACGGCCGAGGGCGTGGAGACGACGGACCATCTTAAGATTCTGTCGCAACGCAACTGCGATGAGGCCCAGGGATACTACTTTTCACGCGCCGTGTCGGCTTTGGACTTCCCCGCGGCGGTGGAATCGATCCATCGCATGTACGACGAACGCAAGCTGGCCGAAGAGTCGCAGTACGCATCGGCCGAGGCAGGGATGGCGCAGTACGAAAACTGACCCGGGATGCAACGCCTGAGCGAGAGTGAAATTGTGAGCCCCGCATCCAGAGAGCATGGATGCGGGGCTCATTCTTTTGTGCGCTTTTCTAGAGCGGTTTCACCGCAACTGTTATCGCGCGAGAATTATTAAAGTGGTTTTTCTTGAGGAAAAACCACGCAAACGTTCTTCGCTCCTGTAAAGACCTACGGTGAAACCGCTCTAGCGGCGGTTGTCGGTGGCGGGCTCGGGGTGGATGAGGAGGCGGTCGACCTCGGGGGCGACGAGCTTGAAGGCGCCTTCGAGGGAAGACATGACGGCGTGTACGCGGGCCATGGGAAGCGCGTCTGGCAGGGTGCAGTGGCAGGAGACCTGGGTGTGATCGGGGAAAGTGGTTGCCGGTTGCCGGATGGTGGCTGCCGGTTGAGACGCGGCCGCGGCGAGGTCGACTGACACGGCGTGCGCGGCGGCAGGGACGCTGCTTGGGCCGCGGCGTGTGACGTAAACCTCGTGGATGTCGAGGATCTCGGGGAATGCTGCGGCGACGCGGCGCAGGCGGAGTTCGAGGTCGCGGTCGCGCGCGAGCGAGGCGGGACGCTCGATGGTGGCCGGCTCGCTCTCGATGTGGGTGAGGATGGAGGCGATGGCGGGGACCTCGCGGCGCATCTCGGCCTCCAGCGCGGTGACCAGATCGTGGGCCTGGAGCAGCGGTATCGTCTCGTCGACCTCCAGATGCTGCTCGATGTGGAGCTGGGGATGGAGGTGGTCGTGCTGCTCTCCGGCGATCTGCTGAACACTGATTTCGTGGATGGCGAGGTTGCGGCGTGCGGCAACGGCGCGGATGCGGTCGTGGACGCTCTCGGCCAGCGAGGCGGTGGGGACTGTGTGGACGACGACGTCGGCGGCGGGGAGATGGCGCTGGACGGCCTCGGTGGCGGCAAGAGTGATCTGCTCGGAGCGCTGGAAGGTGAGGTTGCGCGGCAGGCCGAGCGTGACGTCGGCGAAGAAGTTAGAGCCGGAGCGTCGGGTGAGCAGACGCTCCACCGAGAGGACGCCGGGGATGGCCGTGAGGTCGTGCAGGAGATCGGCGCGCAACTGGTCCTTGGACTGCGGCTGTTGGCTGGTGGGGTCGGTGGTGGGCGTGGCATCGAGCAGAGCGTCGATGGTCTGGCGGGCGAGACGCCAACTGACGCGCAGGATGACTGCGGCGACTACCAGCGCGGCGATGGGGTCGGCGAGTTCGAGCCGGGGAAGACGGAGGCGCTCGCCGGCGTAGGCGGCCGCCAGACCGAGCATGACGGCGAGCGTGGCCCACATGTCGGTGGCGAAGTGGAGGGAGTCGGCGGCGAGGGCGGGGGAGCGGTGCTGGCGGGCGATGCGGCCCAGCGTGCGCGAGCGGCTGAAATCGACCACGAGGGAGACCAGAAGCACGACGAAGGGCCAGAGCGAGGGCGTGAGCGCGAGATGGCGGTGGAGCACGATGCGTCCGATGGCCTCGTAGACGATCCAGGCGCAGGAGGCGAGCATGATGCCGGTCTCGACGAAGGCGGCGAGGGATTCGACCTTGCCGTGGCCGTAGTTGTGCACGTCGTCGGCGGGACGGTCGGAGAACTGGACGGAGAAGAGGGTGAGGATGGAGGCGATGAGATCGATGGCGGAGTGGGCCGCCTCCGAGAGCATTCCGAGCGAGCCGGTGAGCAGGCCTGTGAGCAGCTTGAGCAGCGCGACCAGGGCCGCGGCGGCGACCGAGAAGAACGCGGCGGTGCGCTTGGCGGCGTGCGGAGCGGGCGCGGGCGAGGACGCGGCTAGCGTCGGGCTGACCGGGAGGGGCATGAAAGAGATGCTACAGGGTTCGACGGAGCGCCTGCACGGAGATTACGACTTGGTGGCGCGGTAGAGCCCGGCGATGCCGAGGGTGTAGGGCGTCCAGGTGGGTGCGGTGAATCCGGCGGCGGCGATGAGGTCGATCATGCGCGGCGGACGGGGGAAGCGGGCGACGGACTCCGGGAGGTAAGTGTAAGCCGCCGGGTCGTGGGAGATGAGGCGGCCAAGGAGCGGGAGTACGCGCTTGAAGTAGAGCGAGTAGAGCGCGCCCATAAGGCCGGTGGGCTGGTTGAAATCCAGAATTGCGATCTGACCTGCGGGGCGCAGGACGCGGTATAGCTCGGCGAGGCCTTCGGGGTAGCTGGCCAGGTTGCGGAAACCGAAGGCGCAGGTGACGAGGTCGATGGAGGCGTCGGCGAAGGGGAGATGGAGTGCGTCGGCCTCGATGGCGTGGATGTTGCGCCCGGCGAACTTGGGCTGGGCGAGGGCGAGCATGTTGCGGGAGAAGTCCAGCGCCAGAATCGGCGCAGTTGTAAGTTGTAAGTTGTGAGTTGTGAGTTGTGGCTGCGGGCGGAGCTTGTCGAGGGCGAGGGTCATGTCGCCGGTGCCGCAGCAGAGGTCGAGGACGACGGCTTCGGGACGGGCGAGGATGGGGCGCAGGGCGCGGGCGGTGCGACGCCACCAGAGGCGGTCGATGCCGGCGGAGAGCAGGTGGTTAAGCAGGTCGTAGCGCGGCGCGATGGCGTCGAACATCTGCTGGATGCTCTGGGCGGCAGCGGCGGGGTCGGAGACGCCAGCGGGGCGCGCGCCGGGGGTGGTTTCGTGCTCGGGGAGGGGTTGGGTGGTCATTAGTTTTCCGATGGTCTTTCGATGTGATCGATCACCAGCGACTCCGCCGGGGCCTTTGATGGTTTCAGCGTCAAGCCCAGCGCGTCCAAATCCTCATGAATCGAAGGTCCCGGATCGGACGCTGATAAATCCTCCTGCCCAGATGGCGGTGAGCCCATATTCTGGCTTTGTAGCACGAAGTCGTACATGCCGGTGAGGCCGGTCTTGTCCTGAACTGGCCACCCCGGATTCTTGAACATCGAGATGTACCAAGCGAACGACTCCATCGAAACCTTGTAGAAATGGATTGTCTGACCTCCATGATCGAAGACCGCTCTTCCTCCGTCAGGAAACGCCATTCCACTTGAGGGAATCGGCTCGTCAGGCTTCCACTCCTTCAGTTTCGGCCCATGCCTGCCAACCACCAGCGCATAGCTCGGAATCTCCCCAGGAATGCGATGCACGACGAGCTTACAGCGATCTGCCAGCATCGTCCGTAGCATCGCGCGCAGCATTTCTTTGTGATTTAGATCGATCCCCTGCTTCTGCCACTCCGCTATATCGTTCGGGGTCACTTTTGCATTGATGTCGTATAGATCCTTCGTCACCCAGAGCGGAGCACCCAAAAGCCGATCATCTGACCAATAACTATAGCCCTGCGGGAAATACGCAATCATGATCGTGTACCACATCGACTGGCCCGTAACTTGATACCCATCCGGCGAAGTCTCCCAGTGAAATCCACCACCAAAGCTGGACGGCTTGCTCGGTCGGATCGAAACCACGTCGAAGGCCGTCGGCTTGGCGGCTGGGGCATTCTTCGCTGAGGGCGGGGCTGCGTCAGGCGTTGGGCTTGTCTGGGCGATTGCGGTGGTGGTAGCGAAGGCCATCCATGTGGCTGCGAAAAACACGAGAGTTCTACGCGTAAGGCATTGAGTCATGGTTGGGATCGTCCTTCCTCTTAAATCAAAAAATCTACATCTGCCGCATGGTGTTGAGCATGGATTGGGTGGTGGCGAGGAGTTCGGCGTCGGTGACGTCGTGGGCGACTTCGGTGCGGCCGATGCCGGTGACGAGGACGAAGGCGCGGCGGCCATTGCGCTTCTTCTTGTCGGAGGAGGTGAGGGCGACGAGCTTGGCGGCGGAGGCTTGAGGCGTGGCGGCGACCTTGAAGGGCGGGATGGGGCCGTAGCGGAGAATGAGATTTGCCATTCGGGCGAACTCCTCCGGCGTGATGAGGGCGCGGTTGAGCGAGAGGTGGAGGGCGGCGATGCTGCCCCAGGCGACCGCTTCGCCGTGGAGGAGCTTGCGGTAGTGGGTGGCGGCCTCGATGGCGTGGCCGATGGTGTGGCCGAAGTTGAGGACCATGCGCAGGCCGGATTCTTTCTCGTCCTGGCTGACGACTTCGGCTTTGACGCGGACGCTGGCGGTGACGACGCGGGCCAGCGCTTTTGCATCTGCGACCACCGGCTTAGAAGGCTGGTGCTCTATACCGCCTGGATCGGAACAAGTCTTTGCGAACGCGCCATGCCCGAATATTACATTTGTATTTTGTTCTAAATAGCGGAATAACTTCGCGTCACGGATGATGGCGGATTTGATGGCTTCCTGGAGCCCGGCGCGGAGTTCGGCGGCGGGGAGGGTGGCGAGCAGGTCGATGTCGCTGAAGACGGCGAGGGGGTGGTGGAAGGCGCCGATGAGGTTCTTGCCGGCGAGGAGGTTGACGCCGGTCTTGCCGCCGAGGGACGAATCGACCTGCGCGAGGAGCGTGGTGGGCAGGCCAACGTAGCGGATGCCGCGCATGTAGATGGCGGCGAGGAAGCCGGTGACGTCGCCGACGATGCCGCCGCCGAAGGCGAGGAGGATGGAGTCGCGGTCGGCCCCGGCGAGGGCGAGCTGCTGGGCGAGGGATTCGACGGCGGCGAGGCGCTTGTGCGATTCGCCGGCGGGGAGGAAGAGCACGGTGGGCTGTTGGGCTTCAGATTTCGGAAAGCTGGCGAGGAAGGCTTTGTGCCAGAGTGCCCAAATCTGCGGCGAGGTGACGACGAAGAGGCGCGGGGTCAACCCGGGGGTGAGTTTGCGCAGGCGCGGGTACAGCGTGCGCAGCAGGCCGGGGGCGATGGTGACGGAGTAGGCGGCGGCGGGGGTGGTGACGCGAATGGTGGACACGGTGAGGTTATGGTATCGCAGGCACTTCGTGCTGTCCTCGACGCTTCGCGTAAAAGGCACTTCGTGCCGTTCTCGACGCTTCGCGTAAAAGCAGGAACTTCTGCTGTTCTCGACGCTTCGCACGAGCCGATGGATGGGGCACCGCGGGGTTTGTGGGAGAAAGGGTCGGGCGACCGCGGTGCTATCGAGTTTACCGGGGTCCTTCGACTGCGTGACTCACGATGAAACCGTGAGCCACTTCGCTCAGGATGACAGCTTCATCTTTGCTCATGATGACAGCTTCATTGGTGGGTTTGGATGCGGATGCGGTGGTAGCCTTGAAGGATGCGTGTGGTGGATTTTCTGGTTGTGGGCGGAGGGATTGCCGGGTTGCGTGCGGCGGTGGGACTGGCCGAGGCGGGCAGCGTTCTGGTGGTGACGAAGGAGAGCCTGGCGGAATCGAACACGGCGTACGCGCAGGGCGGGATCGCCGTGGCGATGGGCGGCGAGGAGGACGTGGCGCTGCATCTGGCGGACACGCTTGCGGCGGGCGATGGGCTGGTGAACGCCGAGGTTGCGGCCGTGTTGGTGGAGGAGGGGCCGAGGCGCGTTGGTGAGTTGCTGCGGTGGGGGACGGGTTTCGACCGGCATCCGGCGGGGGATGTGGCGGAAGGGGGTGCGGCGCGGGCGGGCGAGTTGATGAGGACGATGGAGGGAGCGCACAGCCTGCCGCGAATCCTTCATGCCAATGGGGACGCGACGGGGCGGGAGATTGTGGCGTCGCTGCTGCGGCATCTGCGCGGGCTGAAGAATGTGGAGCTGATGGAGTGGGCGACCACGGTGGACCTGATCGTCCGCGCTGACGACAATGGGGTCGGGCGCGTGTTGGGGGCGACGCTGCTGGATGCGGCTGGGGGATTGATCGAGGTGCGGGCGCGGGCGGTGCTGCTGGCCAGCGGCGGCGCGGGGCAGGTGTACAGCGAGACGACCAATCCTGCGGTGACCACGGGCGACGGCATCGCGATGGCGTATCGCGCTGGGGCGGAACTGATGGACATGGAGTTCTACCAGTTCCATCCGACGGCGTTTGCGATGGATGGCGCGCCGAGATTTCTCATGAGCGAGGCCCTGCGCGGCGAGGGCGCGTGGCTGGTGAACGAGAGCGGAGAGCGGTTCATGGCGCGCTACCACGCGGGGATGGAACTGGCGCCGAGGGACGTGGTGGCGCGGGCGATCGGGCGCGAGGCGATGGAGGGCGCGGTCTATCTGGACATGCGCGAGGCGGGGAAGGGGCTCGATATTAAGGCGCGGTTCCCGGAGGTATCGGCGTTTCTGTCGGGCTATGGGCTGGAGCTGGAGAGGGACAGGATTCCGGTGCGTCCCGCTGCCCACTACATGATGGGAGGAGTGCGGACGGACGTGCATGGGAGGACGTCGCTGGCGGGGTTGTACGCGGCGGGCGAGGCGGCTTGTACGGGCGTGCATGGCGCAAACCGGCTGGCCAGCAACTCGCTGCTGGAGGGGCTGGTGTTTGGCGCGCGGGCGGCGCAGGCGATGGTTGAGGAACAGGAAACAGGGAACAGGGAACAGGGAACAGGGAACAAGGCGGAGGGCGGAGCGATTGAGGCGGTGAATGTGGAGGCCTGGATCGCCGAGTTGCGGCGGTTGATGTGGCGGGAGGCCGGGCTGCTGCGGGATGAGGTGGGGTTGCGGCGGGCGAAGGCGGGACTGACGGCACTGCGGGCGAAGGGACCGGGGCTGCTCGGGTTGACGCCCAGGGCACAGGCGCGGCTGTCCGCGATGCTGGCTACGTCGATCCTGAACCCTGGGCTTCTGCGGTTGACGAGGCGGACGTTGGAGGCGCGGAACCTGCTGGGGGTGGCAGAGGCGATGGTGCAGGCGGCCCTGGGACGACAAGAGAGCCGGGGAGCGCACTATCGCGTGGACTTTCCGGAGCGGGATGCGGTAGCGCGGCACTCGGTGGTGCGGCGGGGCGAGCTGCGGTTTATCGCGTAGAGGCGCGCGGGGCGCAGAGGGATGCGGCGAGGGTGAGGGCGAGCAGGGTGAGGATGGTGGCGAGCGAGGCGGTGGGGCCGATCTCAATCCAGCGGGCGGCGAGCATCTTGAGGGCGGCGAAGGCAAGGATGGCGGCCAGGCCGTAGTGCAGGAAGCGCAGGCGGGCGAGAGCGCCGATCAGCAGGAAATAGAGCGAGCGGAGTCCCATGACAGCCATGATGTTGGAGGTGTAAGCGAGGAAGGAGTGGCGGGTGATGGAGAGGACGGCGGGGATCGAGTCGAGAGCGAAGACTACGTCGGAAAGCTCGATGGCGATGAGCGCGAGCAAAAGGAGGGTCGCGGTGGGACGGCCATTCTCAATGACGACGAAGTGGTCCTGGCGCGCGCTGATGGGGTGAAGGCGGGTGAGCCATGTGAGCCAGCGGGGCGCGGTGGCGGGCTGGGGCTTATCTTCGGGGATTAGAAGACGTACGGCGGCGATGAGCAGAATTGTGGCGAAAAGGTAGGTTACGGCCTGGAAGTGGGCGAGGAGGGTGATGCCTCCGGCGATGAAGAGTCCGCGCAGAAGGATTGCGCCGGCTACTCCCCAGAAGAGGACTTTGGGCTGATGGGCGGGGGCGATCTGGAAGAGGCGGAAGAGGAGAAGGAAGACGAAGAGATTGTCGATGGAGAGCGACTCTTCGATGGTGTAGCCGGCGAGGTACTCTACGCTGGCGGCGGGGCCGAGCGAGTGATGGATGAAGGCGGCGAGGACGAGGGCTGCGGCGATCCAGAGGGCAGTGGCGGCCAGCGCCGTGCGATGGGGCGAGCGGGCGAGGCGAGATTGGCGGCGGGCGTAGAGAAGCTCGGCGGCAAGGAGGAGCAGGAGGGCGAGGTGGAAGCCGATCCAGTAGGAGATGGGCGCTGGGGGCACGATTCGATGCTACCGCGGATTGCTGGCCGAAAGACAAATACGGAGATTCTGGCTGCGCCAGAATGACGACTCTCAGAGACTGTGGGTTGCGGGTCAGCGCTGGTTGATGAGGCGGATGGATTCGAGGAAGAGGTCGAGGGAGATTTGCAGGGAGCGGGGGCTGAGCTTGTCGATGGTGTCCTGCGCCGTGTGGTGGTAGCCGTCGGGAGTGGAGAAGGTGTGCGGGCCGTAGTCGACGTCGATGACGTCGAGCGAGGGAATGCCGCGCTGGAGGAATGGGAGGTGGTCGTCCTCCTCGGCACCCTCGGTCTTGAAGACGTTGGCGGAGTGGTGGGTGTTGACGGCGGCCTGGCGGAAGATGGCGCGCAGCCAAGGGGTGGATTGCGTCTCCTCCATGATGTTGAGGTCCTTGTCGCCGATCATGTCGGCGACGAGAAGGGCCTTGATGCGGAGGGCGGTGCCGTCGGCGTACCAACGGGCGGCGAGGTGGCGCGTGCCGTAGAGGGAGTCGGAGCTGGACCAGGAGCGGACGGCCTCTTCGCCGTCGTCGAAGACCAGCCAGATGGAGTAGCCTTCGGGCGGATGCGCGCGGAAGTACTGGCCGAGCGCGATGAGCAGGGCGGTGGTGCAGGCGCCGTCGTTGGCTCCCACGAAGGCGATGTCCTTCAGTGGATAGTTTGTCTCGTAGTGGCTGGCGAGGACGATGATGCCGTCTTTTTTGCCGGGGAAGCGGACGATGAAGTTGCGCATGGTCTGCGGGCCGAGTGGAGTGTTGGCGGTGAACTGATCGGTCTCGAAGTTGCCCTTGGCGGCCTCGGGCTTGAAGTGGTCCTTGATGAATTTTTCCGCGGCCAAGTGGCCGGGTGAGCCGTTGAAACGTTTGGGCGCGACGGCGAGGAACTGCTGAGTGAGCGCGTAGATGGATTGGCCGGTGGGCTGCTGGGCGCGGAGTGGCGGGCAGAGAAAAACGAGCAACAGCAAAAACAAAAGCGAAATGCGGGGATTCTTCGCTCCGCTCAGAATGACAATTCGATTTGCAGTTCGATTTGGCTCTATCATGTGGCGGACTTTTCCTTGCGCTTGCGGTGGTTGGGATGGACGAAGTAGGCGACGGCTACGCCGAGGAAGTAGAGCACGAGCATGGGGCTGGCGAAGAGGCACATGCTGAAGGGGTCCGGCATGGGGCAGATGATGGCGGCGACAAGAAAGATGGCGAGCACGGCGTAGCGAAAGTGGCGCAGCAGAAATTTGGCGTCAACGATGCCGAAGAGGGCGAGGAAGAAGATGAGGATGGGCAGCTCGAAGCAGATGCCGAGGCCGAGGATGACGGCGAGAAAGAAGCCGGTGTAGTCGTCGATGGTGATCATGTGGCTGAAGTTCTTGCCGAAATCCATGACCAGGATGCGGATGGCGCCGGGCAGAACATAGCGATAGCCGAACCATGTGCCGGCCAGGAAGAGGCCGACCGTGGCGGCCATGAAGGGGGTGACGTACTTCCTCTCGTTGGCGTACATGCCGGGCGAGATAAAGAGCCAGACCTGGTAGAGGATGAAGGGGCTGGCCAGGATGGCGCCGGCGACGGCAGAGGTTTTCAGGATGAGGTTCAGCGCGTCGGTGGGGTGGGTCATGGTCATTCGCAGGCCGACGTCGAGCAGAGGCTTCTGGATGATGGCGACCAGGGTGTTGTGGAAGCCATAGGCCAGGGCAAAGCCAACAGCGAGGAAGGCGAGAGAGCGCAGGATGCGCTTGCGCAGCTCTTCCAGGTGCTCCATGAGGCTCATGCCGGGGAGTTCTGCACGGTCGGCGAGGGCTGCGCGGGCGCGGTCGATGGGGTCGATATCAGGGATGGAGGGCCTCGGTTTCGATCGCGGGTTCGTGGGCCGGAACGCTGGCTTGGGCGGGGGACTCGGCCGGCGGGTCTTCGGGGAACGGGAGTTGCGCGGAGTTTGCGATGGGCAGGCCTGTGGATGGAGGCAGAATGCTCAACTCGCCGGAGGTTGCAATGGGGAGTGGGGCTGCGGCCGGCTCAGGCGCGGGCGCGGAATCCGGAGACGGTTCGTGGACCGGTTCGGGCAGGGAATCGTACGCGGATTCGCGCGTGAAATGTTCCATCGAATCGAGTGGATCGTGGGAGGTGGATTGGAGCGCGGAATCGAGCGAAGGCTGACCCTGGTTGGCGTAAACGGACTCGGCATCGAGCGATTGAGTGGCGTCCGGGGCGGCTTCGAGGGCAGGGGTTGCGGGAGCTGCGGCTTCGGCGGCGGCGATCTGCTTCTGGCGGTCGGCCTGCTCGGAGATGCGCAGCTCGTCCTCCATCTGGGAGCGGAACTCGTTGGAGGCCCGGCGGAAGTCGGCCATCAGCTTGCCGAACTGGCGCGCCAGCTCGGGCAGCTTCTTCGGTCCGAAGAGCAGCAGGACGAGGAGGATGAGGACTGCGCTGTCCGGAAAGCTGGGCATAGATTCCCTATGATACGGCTTGCGCGAGGAGGGAAACAAATGGGCGGCGAATGAGGTCGGAATTGGCGCGGATGCATCGTCCTGCGGCCTGTTTTCATCTAAAATGGAATGAAGCGTGGCCTCGGTGGCCGCGCGGCAATGAAGTGGGCGGCAACATCCCCGTGGATTGGGTGACGGCCCGGCAGGACCGGACCGGCACAGTGAATCCGCTGCACGCCTGGGTACGAAGTGCTTTCAACATCCCCGTCTTGCGGTGTGGCTCCATCTGCGTCGAGCAGGTCGAGACGCATCGGCGAGACTGAAGGCGGATTATTGTGAACGGACTTTTACTGGACGAGGCACCGGTGCAGGCTGCGGGCGAGGCGTGTTCGCTGGACCACTACCTGATGCAGCCGGACGAGACGATGGACGAGCGCATTGCTGCGGCTAAGCAGAAGCTGGGCGCGGAGGCGGTTGTGCTGGGACACCACTACCAGCGCGACGAGGTGATCCGGTTCGCCGACTTTACCGGCGACAGCTATAAGCTATCGAAGGCTGCGGCAGAGAGCAACGCGCGGTATATGGTCTTCTGCGGCGTTCACTTTATGGCGGAGACGGCGGACATCCTGGCCCGGCCATGGCAGCAGGTGGTGCTGCCGGATCTGAACGCGGGCTGCTCGATGGCCGACATGGCGGAGATCGGACAGGTGGAGGAGTGCTGGGAGTCGCTGGAGAGACAGGGGACAGGGAACAGGGAACAGGGAACAGGAAGCAACAGCAACGGCAAAGGCATCCTGCCGCTGACGTATATGAACTCGGCGGCGGAGATCAAGGCGTTCTGCGGCGAACGCGGCGGCCTGGTGTGTACTTCGTCGAATGCGCGGGCTGCGTTCGAGTGGGCATTTCGCCGCGCGGAGAAGATCCTGTTCCTGCCGGACCAGCACCTGGGGCGCAACACGGCGTATGCGATGGGGATTGCGCTGAGTGAGATGGTGGTATGGGACCCTTACCAGATCAATGGGGGAGTGACGCCGGAGCGGCTGCGCGCGGCGCGCGTGGTCCTGTGGAAGGGACATTGCAGTGTGCATCAGAGGTTTCTGCCGGAGCACGTCGACCGAGTTCGGCGCGAGGAGCCGGGAATGCAGGTGGTGGTGCATCCGGAGTGCCGCTGGGAGGTGTGCCAGAAGGCGGATGCACTGGGATCGACCGAACGGATCGTCGAGCTGATCGAGCAGGCGCCGAAGGGAACGAGCTTTGCGGTGGGCACGGAGATCCATCTGGTGAACCGGCTGGCCGAGAGCTTCCGGCCTCTGGGCAAGCGGGTGATTACGCTGGATGAGTCGGGATGCCTGTGCACGACGATGTATCGCATCTCTCCGCAGCATCTTGCGTGGGCCCTGGAGAATCTAATCGAAGGGCGGGTTGTGAACCGCATCCAAATAGAAGACAAAGTGAAGCACTGGGCGCGCGTGGCGCTGGAGCGGATGCTGGAGATCAAAGGTTGAGCAGGACGTTCACATTGAGCGAGGCGCAGACTCTGCTGCCGGTGGTGGAGGCGCTGTTGCGGCGGGCGCAGGCGGCGGGAGCGCGCGCCGGCGAGCTGGAGCGGGAGATGCACGAGCTGAACCAGCGGATCTTCCTGGCGGGCGGAATGCGCGTGGATGTGGCCCAGGCGGCGCGGCGGCGGACAGAGCGCGAGAAGGCTTTGCAGGAGGCGCGCGATACGCTGGCCGAGATGGACGAGATCGGAGTGCAGGTGAAGGACCTGGAGAAGGGACTGCTGGACTTTCCCTCGGTGATGGAGGGCCAGGACGTGTTGCTGTGCTGGCAACTGGGCGAGCGTGAGATCGGCTACTGGCATACCCCGGAGGATGGATTTGCCGGGCGCAAGCCGCTGGCTGGACGGACGGGCAAGACGGAGAAGGAACGGCTGAACTAGCTCTACGTTTAGTGGTAAGCGGTAAGTGCTAAGTTGTAGGTGGTATGGCAATGTTGTTGAGCGAAAATATGTGAGGAGTTAAATTAATTATGCTACAAATTGGCGAGAAATTTCCGGACTATTCCTTGACGGCGACAATTTCAACCGATAAGGACGAGGCGAAGGCATTTACAACGATTACCGAGCAATCCTATCCGGGCAAGTGGAAGCTGTATTTCTTCTGGCCCAAGGACTTTACGTTTGTCTGTCCGACGGAGATTGCGGCGTTCGGCAAGCTGAATGGCGAGTTTGCGGACCGCGACTGCCAGATTCTTGGCGGTAGCGTGGACAACGAGTACGTTCACGCTGCATGGCGGACGCACCATGCCGATCTGAAGGATCTGCCGTTCCCAATGCTCTCCGACATTCGCCGCGAGCTGTGCTCGGAGTTGGGGATTCTGGATATCAAGGCAGGCGTGGCGCAGCGTGCGACATTTCTTGTCGATCCGGAGAATGTGATCCGGTTTATCTATGTGACGGACCTGTCGGTGGGGCGCAATCCTCAGGAGGTTCTGCGCGTTCTCGACGCGCTACAGACCGATGAACTCTGTCCGTGCAACTGGCACAAGGGCGAGGCTACGCTCTAGTTCCGGACTGAAATAGGAAGGGCGCGGCCCAATGAGGCCGCGCCCTTTTTTCCAAGCAGGCGAGAGGAAATTAATATGGCATTGGACGAATTAGTAGGCGCGCTGCCTGAGTATGCGAAGGATCTGAAGTTGAACTACTCCTCGCTGGTGAAGCAGAATGCGGAGTTGACGCCGCAACAGCTTTGGGGGACGGTGGTTGCGGCCTCGATTGCGACGCGCAACGGGGAGCTGACGGCGGCGGCGATCGCCGACAGCGGGGCCGGGCTGAGCGCGGAGGCATTGACCGCGGTGAAGTCGGCTGCGGCGATCATGGGGATGAACAACGTGTACTACCGGTTTCAGCATCTGACCACGAATGAAAAGTATGCGACGCTGCCGGCGCGGCTGAGGATGAATGCGCTGCGGGGCCATGCGGTGGAGGCCGTGGACTTCGAGCTTTGGTGCCTGGTGGTGAGCGCAGTGAACGCGTGCGACAAGTGCGTGGACTCGCACGAGCACGTGCTGCGGGAGAAGGGAGCGACCGAGGAGCTGATCAACGCGGCGGTCCGCGTGACGTCCGTGATCCATGCGATTGGCGCGGTCCTTGATTCGGAGAAGGCGTCGCCGACGGCGAAGTAGAGCAAGGACGCAACCGGCGGGTGTTCACCGTCCACAAAGATCCCGGGTCTCAAAATCAAGATCTGGGGCACCCAGCGTTTGCGGTGTATCTTCGTAGACAGTTTGTAGTCGATGTCGTTCGAGGTGATGTATGGCGGATGAGACGAAGAGCAAGAGGATGACATCGGACGCGGGGCGTCCGGTCGGCGACAACCAGAACTCCATGACAATCGGCCCACGCGGGCCGATTGTGTTTGAGGACGCACTGCTGTTCGAGAAGATGGCGCACTTCAACCGCGAGCGCATCCCGGAGCGCGTGGTCCATGCCAAGGGGTCGGGCGCGCATGGAACATTTACGGTTACAAATCCGGAGATGAAGAAGTACACCACTGCGCGGCTGTTCGATATGGTGGGCAAGAAGACGCCGATGTTCCAGCGCTTTTCGCTCGTTGCAGGGGAGAAGGGGTCGGCGGACACGGAGCGCGACCCGCGCGGGTTTGCGATGAAGTTCTACACCGAGGAGGGCAACTGGGACCTGGTGGGGAACAACACGCCGGTGTTTTTTATCCGCGACCCGTTGAAGTTCAGCGATTTTATCCATACGCAGAAGCGCGACCCGCAGACCAACCTGAAGTCGCCGACGATGATGTGGGACTTCTGGTCGCTCTCGCCGGAGAGCCTGCACCAGGTGACGATCCTGTTCAGCGACCGCGGGACGCCGAAGGGCTATCGCCACATGGATGGATTCGGCAGCCATACGTTCTCGCTGATCAACGAGAAGAACGAGCTGTTCTATGTGAAGTGGCACTTCAAGACCAAGCAGGGGATTGAGAACTTTACCCGCGAAGAGGCCGACGCCATGAAGAGCGTGGACATGGACTACTCGCAGAGGGACCTGTTCGAGGCGATTGCCAGGGGCGATTTTCCGAAATGGCGCGTGTGCATGCAGGTGATGACCGAGGCGGAGTCGAGGAAGTACCCCATCAATCCGTTCGACGTGACCAAGGTGTGGCCGCACGGCGGCCACCCGCTGATCGAAGTGGGCGAGTTGGAGTTGAACCGGAACCCCCGGAACTATTTTGCGGAGGTGGAGCAGGCTGCGTTCGAGCCGCGCAATATTGTGCCAGGGATAGGCTTTTCGCCGGACCGGATGCTGCAGGGGCGGCTGATCAGCTATCCTGACGCGCACCGCTACCGACTGGGCGTGAACTACGACCAGCTTCCTATCAATGCGCCGAAGTGCCCGTTTGCGACCTACCACCGCGACGGGGCGATGGCGTTTACGGACAACGGCGGCAGCTCGGTGAACTACGAGCCGAACAGCTTTGGCGGGCCGGCGCAGGACAAGAAGTTCCTCGAGCGGGCGACAACATACGACGATGCAACCATCGCGCGCTACGATCACCGCGAACTGGACGGGGACTACTACACGCAGCCGGGGAACCTATTCCGGTTGATGACGGCAGACGCGCAGCAGCGGCTGATCGGCAACATCGCGGCCAGCCTGGGCCAGGTGGAGAAGCGGATTCAGGACCTGCAGATCAGCCACTTCTATAAGTGCGATGCAAAGTACGGTGAGGGCGTCGCGCGCGCGATTGGACGCAGGATCGAGGAAATTGTGAAGTAGTAAAAGCTGATCCCGGCGTACATTGTCGTTTATAGCGGCGGCAGCAGAAGCGGTCCAGCGATGGGCCGCTTTTTTTGGTTTACAGGCAGCAGACGCGGGTGATGTTTTGCCGGGAGTAGAGTCGAATAGAGAGAAGATGGAAGGGAACGGGTCGATGATGGGATTGCTTCGGCGAGTGGCAGCGGCGTTGGGTCTGGTGGCTCTCTGTTGGACGACGGGATGCGCCGGGTTCTGGGTCTATCCGGGGAGTTCGAGCAGCGGTTCCAGCAGTACCAGCGGCGATATTGTGTATGTGGCGAACGAGACGGCGGAGACGGTGAGCGGGTTCGTGGTGGGGACGGGGTCGCTAACCGCGGTGTCTGGATCGCCCGTCTCGCTGGGGTTTTCGCCGACGGCGTTGGCGGTGAATCCCGCGGACTCGATCCTGTTTGTGGCGGGGAGCAGTCAGATTGCGGCGTATTCGATTGGGACAGGCGGGGTGCTAGGCTCGCTGAGCAGTGGCGTCACTGGGGGCCTGTTAGACGTGGTTGCGATGGACATCTCTCCGGATGGACAGTGGCTGTTTGCTCTGGATGGGACCCTGGCCTCGAACATGGTTACGGTGTATGAGTTTCAGATCAACTCCAGTACAGGAGCGCTGACACAGGAGGGGGGAGCAAGCATCAGCATCACCACGGCGACGCCTCCGCCTAGCCCTTCGGCGATCAAGGTGTCCCCTGTGGCTTCGAATGGGCAGCAGTATGTGTTTGTGGCGCTGGGTACGGGAGGCGATCTGTCGATTCTGTTCAATACCGCTGCGTCGAGCGGCGCTCTGTCGTCTCCTACTCAGATGACGCTGACATCGCTTCCGCAGTACACATCCGACAATGCGCTGACGGTGAATGCGGACAGCACGATCTTGTATATTGCGCGGAGCAACAGCAGTTTAGCTGGGGTGATTGCGTCGTACAGCATTGGATCGAATGGGGTTCTGACTCCTGTGGCGCAGGGTGCGACTGGTGTGATGCCCTCCGCGGTGGACCTGAACGCCGCCGGCACGGGCGTCTATGTGGCGAACCGTACGGACGGGACGATCTCTGAGTTCAGCACGACCACAAGTGGCGGATTGACCTTGCTGGGCACGATTGACAGCGGTTCATTGCCAATTGGGCTGGCGGTGGACAACACTGGCGACTATCTGCTGGCGGCGTCCAATGGTGGATCGTCCGATCTAACCATGTATAGTTTCGATTCGACTACAACGGGGAAGCTGGATTCTTCGGCGGCAACCGCGACGGGAACGGGGCCGGTGGCGATCGCTGCCACGCACTGAGGAGGGATGCGCGATCGAGGCGGGGCTGGAATGGCGTGGCGGCGCTTTCACTCTGAAGCAACACATGCGCCGGGGATTTTGCGCTGCTATGCTGGAAGATGTGCCGGACAAGAGATCCAAACCTTCCCATTACTCCCTGCGACCTGATGCTGTGAGGTCAATGTTTCGCGGATTTTTTTTGCGCGTCGCGGCGCGCCGTGCCACATGGCCTGGTCTCGTGGCCTGCGTTCTGGCGGCTGCGCTGTGGGTTGCGATGTTGAGCGGGTGCTCGCATCTGCGACCGGGGCCGGCGGGCGGAACGGTGTATGTGACGGTGAAGCAGACGTATCTCCGCGACCGTGTGGCTGCCGTCTCCAACCGCACCGCGACGGTGGAGAACGGCCAGCGGCTGGACGTGCTGGAGCACGGACGCCGCTTCTACCACGTGAAGACGGAGAAGGGCGAGGTGGGCTGGATCGACGAGAAGGCCGTGGCCACCGAGGAGGTCTTCGACCAGTTCAAGGCCCTGGCCAAGACGCACAAGAACGATCCGGCGGTGGCGTCGGCGGTGGTGCGCGACGATGTGAACCTGCACCTGAGGCCGGGCCGGGCAACCGAGACTTTCTACCGGCTGGCGGAGGGCGACAAGCTGCAACTGATCGAGCGGGCGACGCTGCCCAAGCCGGTGCCGGCGGGCGTGGTCCCGGTAAAGACGGCGGACGTGCAGGGAGTTGAGACTGTGCCTGCGATTGCGATGGAGGACTGGTGGCTGGCGCGCGACGCCAAAGGGCGCGCCGGTTGGCTGCTGTCGCACTATGTGGATGTGGATGTGCCCGACTCGGTGGCAAGGTACTCGGAAGGACAGCGGATCGTGGGCGCGTATGTGCTGACCACCGTCCACGACGACGACGCACCGCAGGACAATAAAGACATTCCGATCTATCTGACGGTTCTGTCTCCTTATACGGCGGGGCTGGCTTACGACTTCGACCAGGTGCGGGTGTTTACCTGGAACCTGAAGATGCATCGCTACGAGACGGCGTACCGCGAGAAGAATATGGAGGGGTATCTTCCGGTGACGATCCGGATGAGCGCGGACCCGTATGGCAGGTCGGCCACCGCGCAGATGGCGTTGCCGACGTTCACCTACAAGGTGCTGGCGGCGGACGCGGGCGCGGTGGTTCCCGATGCGACGACCGGAATGGTGACGCCGGGACGGACGATCGAGAAGACCTATCGGCTGGAGGGGAACCTGGTGCGGCGGATTCAGGCGGCGGGAAGCAAGGATGAGCCGGAGGCGCATCCCGTGGCCGAGGTGAAGAAGGACAAGAAGGGAAAGAAGAAGTAAGGCAGTGGTAAGTGGTAAGTCAGGCGTAGAAGGCGCGGATGGCGGCGACTACGGTTTGCTGCTCGTCGTCGCGCAGTTCGGGGTAGAGGGGAAGGGCGAGGACTTCGGCGGCGGCGCGCTCGGCCTGGGGGAAGTCTCCCGGCTTGTGGCCGAGGTCGCGCAGTGCGGCCTGCAGGTGGATGGGAACCGGGTAGTAGATCTCGCTGCCGATCTGCTGCGCGGCGAGGTGGGCACGCAAAGCGTCGCGGCGCGGGGCGCGGATGACGTATTGGTGGAAGACCGGGGTGGCGCGCGGGTCGGTGTAGGGGAGAACGACGCCGTCTGTCGCGGGGTCTGTGGCGGACCATTCGACGGCGAGGTTGGCTTCGCGAAAGAGCTGGTCGTAGCGGGCGGCGCGGGTGCGGCGCTGCTGGTTCCACGCAGCGATGTGGCGGAGCTTGACGTTGAGGACGGCGGCCTGCAGATCGTCCATGCGGGAGTTGCAGCCGACCTCGTCGTGGAAGTAGCGGCGCGTCATTCCGTGGGCGCGCAGGGAGCGGGCGCGGCGGTCGATCTCCGCGCTGGAGGTGGTGACGAGGCCGGCGTCTCCCATGGCGGCGAGATTCTTTGTGGGGTAGAAGCTGAAGGCTGCGGCGTCGCCGAGCGAGCCGGCGGGACGGGAGGGTTGGCCAGGCGTAGTCCACGACGCTCCGAAGGCCTGGGCGGCGTCTTCGATAAGCAGCAGGCCGGGGTGGTCGCGCTGGAGAGCGGCGAAGGCGTCCCAGTCGGCGCACTGGCCGTAGAGATGGACAGGGAGAATCGCTTTGACGTTCTTGCCTTCGGGGCTGGTAAGGACTTCGGCGACGCTGCTCGGCGAGAGGTTGAAGGTGCGGGGGTCGATGTCTGCGAAGAGGGGACGGGCTCCGGCACGCAGGATGGAGCTGGCCGTGGCGAAGAAGCTGAAGGGGGTGGTGATGACGGCATCGGAACCCACCCATCGCGATGAGGCCGCGATGGACGGGGCACCCGGTCGAGTGCTGGCGGTGCTGTCGCCAACACCGGAGGCGGCGAGCGCGAGCCAGAGGGCGTCTGTGCCGCTGGCGCATCCGATGGCGTGGCGAGCGGCACAGGCCGCGGCTGCGGCCTTCTCGAATGCGGCGACCTGGGGGCCGAGGATAAAGCGCTGCGAGTCGCAGACGGCGGTGAGGGCGGAGAGAACCTCCTGCCGCAGCGAGGTGTACTGGCGACTGAAGTCGAGCATGGGGACGGGATGCGGCTTGAGGGTGGGCACTGATTGCCATGGTACAACGCAGGATGGCTGAATCCATCGCATCTGCAATGCGTCTAACCAAGAACAGAACGTGAGGGATGGGATTTTCGCGTGGCGCAACTACTTGAATGTATATTGCTTGCGCTGAGGAGCGGGCTGGTGGAGTTGATAATCGCGCTTGAGGCCTGTATCGTGAAATTCTTGGATGTTGCATTTGCAGGGAAGTCCGATTGTGGGAAATGAACTCGGAGAGAAGCGATAGAGCGCTGCGTTCCTTTTACTTTATTTTTTTCAAGAGAAACCACCTAAGAAATCACCGCAAGGAGATCGGCAATCATGGAATCGAAGCCGGCACAGAATATTCAGGACACGTTTCTCAACACGGTCCGCAAAGACAAGAGCCTGATCACGATCTATCTGGTGAGCGGGGTGAAGCTGACGGGCAAGATCCGGTCCTTCGACAAGTACTCGGTGCTGCTGGAGAACAACGCTCAGGAGCAGTTGATCTTCAAGCACGCGATCTCGACCGTGGTGAGCGGCCGGGTGGGACCGCACACAGAAGGCCAGGCTGCGGGTAAGCCGGAGATGCGGACGCAGAGTGGGCCGGGCGGGGCGCTGGACGAGGCCGCTCCAGGAAATGTCTGAACAAGTTCTCAAGATTCCCTCGGCGGCTAAAGCCGCATTTAAAATAGGCGGTTTGCGGCGGGGAGACCCCAAGGCTAAAGCCCTGGGCTTCAGTCCCGCCCTTTCAAAACGTGAGCTTGTGCAGAGATTTACTGGCGGGCGATCGATATTGCAAAGGTGAAGGTCCCAACCATGAAGACAAGGCTGGTCTCGACCAGAGCGGACGCGGGACCAGCGGACGCGGCACGTCCCGGAGGCCGCAGGTGAGCCTTGTGGAGGATGCTGCGGCGGCGCGTGTTATGACAGCGGCGCGCGCGGCGGCGGGCCAGGAACTCGCCGTGCTGGTTGCGGTGGAGTTTAGCGGGCAACGGCGGCGATTGAGCGCGGCGGCCCGTCTGGCGCGGGATGCGGCGGCGATTTCGACCGAGGCCGATCTCTCCGCAGACGAAGGGGACGCTCAACATTCCGGCAACGCAGAGGGCCCTTCCGCGAATGGACCTGCGTCTCAACGCGGCGCGGCGGGCGAGCTTGACTTCGACGCATCGCTGGCGGAGTTCGAGGAACTGGCGCAGAGCGCGGGCGCGCAGATTGCGGCGACGCTGGTGCAGCGGCGCGCCCGGCCGGATGCGGCGACCCTGGTAGGGCAGGGAAAGCTGGAAGAGATTGCGGGCGTGGTGGCGTCCACCGGGGCGAGCGTGGTTCTGTTCGACCACGACCTGACGCCCTCGCAGTTGCGCAACCTGGATGCAAAGCTGCCGTGCCGCGTGATCGACCGGACACAGTTAATCCTGGATATTTTTGCGCGACACGCGCGGACGCGCGAGGGGCAGTTGCAGGTGGAGTTGGCGCAGCTCGAATATCAACTGCCGCGGCTGGCGGGACGGGGCAAGGCGATGAGCCAGTTGGGCGGCGGGATTGGCACGCGCGGGCCGGGCGAGACTCAACTGGAGACGGACCGGCGCAAGATCAACCTGCGTATCGACCACGTGAAGGAGCAGTTGGAGGCGGTGCGGCGGATTCGCCGTCAGCAGCGGCAGAGACGCGAGTCTGTACCGGTGCCGGTGGTCGCGCTGGTGGGCTACACCAACGCAGGCAAGAGCACGCTCTTCAATGCACTGACAGAAGCGGGAGTTCTGGAATCGTCGAAGATGTTTGCCACGCTCGATACCAAGCTGAAGCAGTTGCAACTGCCCAGCCGGCGGAAGATTCTGCTGTCGGACACGGTGGGCTTCATTCGCAACCTGCCGCACACGCTGGTGACCAGCTTTCGCGCGACGCTGGAAGAGGTGGAGCGGGCCGAGGTGCTGCTGCATGTGAGGGACGCATCGAGCGCGATGGTCGACGAGCAGAAGGTGCAGGTGGAGCGGGTGCTGGGCGAGCTGGATGTGAAGGGCAAGCCGGTGATCGAGGTGATGAACAAGATCGACCTGCTGCCGCAGGATGCGCTCGCGCGGCTTGCGGGCGGTTGTGCGGTAAGCGGCGGGCCGGTTGCGGTTCCTGTCTCTGGGCTGATGAAGACGGGGCTGAATGAGCTGCTGGCGGCCATCGACGAGGCCCTGATGGTGGACCCTCTGGTGGATGCGAGGCTGAGGGTGCCGCAGTCGGAGGGGGCATTGCTGGCCGCGCTGGAGGCGGGCGCGGTGGTGGGGGAGAAGAGCTTCGAGGGGAACCTGGTGGTGTTGACGGCGCGCGGGCCGGCGTCGCTGCTGGAGCGCTATCGGCGGTTTCGCGAGCAGAATTGAAGCGGTTGCAGGTTGTGCGTTGCAGGTTGTGAGTTGTAAGCAGCCAGCGGAGAGATGCGGGCAAACGGCCCGAAGGTGTGGTTGCAAGTATGGGGGCGGGGTTAAACAGAACAGGCCGCCTGTCGGGGAGCGGAGGTGGTGTCCCCAGTGCACGCGACCTGTACGACCCAGGACATCGGGTCTTGGTGGTATTTAAAGTCTAGGCTTCTTTGTGGGATTGTCAAAGGCTATTTTTTGAGGGTGAGTCAAGCGGAGCGATTTGCGCGAATACCGCATTGATTAGCCGATTATCGCTCTATGGGGGTTTGACACTCCCCTTCGCGCTTTGTTAGAAAAGAGCTGTACCCGAAGTGTGCAAGGCAGCGTTTTCGCCTGCGTTTCAAGGGGGTTTTGCAGCCCCCACGCCCGCTCCAGTCATGGATGAAATACTGAATCAACTCGGTGGACTTGTGCTCGGCTCTGTGCCGACCATGGTGCTGTTTCTGCTTCTGGTGGTTGCTTATAGCTTGCTGGTGCGGCGTCCTCTGGACCGCGTGCTGGCCGAACGGCGCGCGCGGACAAGCGGAGCGGTGGAGCAGGCGAGGGGAGCGATCTCTGCGGCCGAGGCCAGGACGGCGGAGTACGAAGCCAAGCTGCGCGGGGCGCGGGCGGAGAACCTGGCTTCGCGCGAGGAAAAATTGAAGCAGTGGGGCGCGCAGCGAGATCTGGCCCTGGCGGATGCGCGCGCGGCGACCGCGGAGAAGGTGAAGGCGGCGAAGGGCGAGATCGAGCAAAGCGTGGCCATCGCGCAACTACAGATCGACGGGGTGTGCGCGGAGTTGAGCGAACAGATTGTGCGAGCGGTGATGCCGTCCGGGACTCGACCGGAGGCTGCGCAGTGAAAAGTTTGTCGAGGCGGAGCTTGTTGGGTGGGTTGACGCTGGCGTTGGTGCTGGGGCTGGGGTTGCATCTGCGCGAGACGCGGGTGCGGGCTCAAACAGCGGAGGCTTCGCGGCAGGAGACTGCGGCGGCTGCGAATACGCCGGAGAAGGCCGCGAGTACGCCGGAGAAGAAGCAGCAGGAGCAGAACGAGGACGACCAGTATCTCAAGTCGCCCTCCGTGGTCTGGCTGGCCAAGAAGTTGGGCATCAGCACCGACATGGCCTCGAATTTGTCGGTGATTGGGAACTTCGTGCTGCTGGCGATCGGTGTCGCGTGGCTGGTGGTGAAGTTACTGCCGAAGATCATTCGTGACCGGAATGCAGCGATCCAGAAGAATTTGGTGGACGCGCGGACGGTGACCGAAGAGGCGCGCGCACGGCTGAGCGGCGTGGAAGAGCGGCTGGGCAAGCTGGACGGCGAGATTGCGGCGATGCGTGAGTTGGCGGAGCAGGATTCGGCCAAGGCGGAGCAGCGTATCAAGGCCGCGGTCGAAGACGAGAAGAATAAGATTCTGGCGGCCGCGGAGCAGGAGATTACGGCCGCGACCGGCCATGCGCAGAAGAAGCTGCAGCAGTACGCGGCTGGACTGGCGATCGAACAGGCGGCGCACAAGCTGGCGGTGTCGGCGGAGACGGACCGGCTGCTGGTGCAGGGTTTCGCCGAACGGCTGACGGGCGGCGAGCCGAAGAAGGGACAGAACTGATGGCCAACTCCGCACCACGCTACGCGCGCGCCTTTGCCGAAGTTGTCGAATCAGCGCGGCTGGATGCAAGTGAGGTCGAGCGGCAGATGCGCGACTTTTCGGAGACGCTGGCGGGCAGCAACGAACTGCGCGGGGTTATGGAGAACCCATCGATCGAGATGACCAGCAAGCTGAGGGTTCTGGATGGAATTGCGACACGTATCGTGATGTTTTTTCAGGTGAGGAACTTCATTGCGGTGATTGTGGAGCACCATCGCCTGGGGGAGATGGAAGAGATCCTGGCCGGTTATCGCGAGCTTATCGACGAGCACGCGGGCGCGACCGAGGCTCGGATCACCAGCGCGCGTCCGCTGAACGCGGAGGACCGCGCGCAGTTGGAGGCGCAGATTGCAAAGCTGGCCGGAGCGCGGGTACGCGCCCGATACGCAGAAGATGCCACGCTGCTGGGCGGGGCTGTGGTGGAGATTGGATCGACGGTCTACGACGGATCGCTGCGCGCCCAGTTGCAGCAGCTCAAGCAGAGGCTGGTGAACGCATAGGTCGCAGAGTTGGATGGGTGAACGTAGTTTTGCAGGACGCAGGATTTCAGTTGAGATTGAAAGCAGATTCAAGGCTGGATCGAGGACTAGAAAGATATGGCAAAGATCAACGCGGACGAGATAACCGAGCTGCTCCGCCAGCAGATTGAGAACTACGAGCAGAAGATCCAGGTGGACGAGGTCGGGACGGTGATCTCGCTGGGCGACGGAATCGCGCGCGTGCATGGGCTGGACAAGGTGATGGCGGGCGAGCTGATCGAGTTTCCCCACGGCGTGGCCGGGTTGGCGATGAACCTGGACGAGTCCGAGGTGGGCGCCGTGCTGCTGGGCGACTACACGCAGATCAAAGAAGGCGACGAGGTTAAGCGCACGGGTACGATCATGTCGGTGCCGGTGGGCGAGGCGATGATTGGACGCGTGGTGGATGCGCTGGGCTCGCCCATCGACGACAAGGGGCCGATTGCGACCGACCAGCGGCTGCCGGTGGAGCGCATCGCTCCCGGCGTGATTGACCGCCAGGGCGTGCGCGAGGCGATGGCGACGGGGATCAAGGCGATCGATACGATGATCCCGATCGGACGCGGGCAGCGCGAACTGCTTATCGGCGACCGGCAGACGGGCAAGACCGCGATTGCTCTGGACACGATCATCAACTCGGCGGGCAAGGACCTGATCTGCATCTACTGCGCGATCGGGCAGAAGCGGTCGAGCGTGGCGCAGATTGTGAAGACTCTGGAAGAGCATGGCGCGATGGCGTACACAATCATCGTTGCGGCGACCGCGTCCGAGCCCGCGCCGATGCAGTATCTGGCTCCATTCGCGGCGTGCGCGATGGGCGAGTTCTTCCGCGATTCGAAGCGCCACGCGCTGGTGATCTACGACGATCTCTCCAAGCACGCGGTAAGTTACCGCGAGATTTCCTTGTTGCTACGCCGTCCGCCGGGCCGCGAGGCGTATCCCGGCGATGTCTTCTACCTGCACTCGCGCCTTCTGGAGCGGGCTTCAAAGCTCTCGGACAAGCTGGGCGGGGGAAGCCTGACCGCGCTGCCCATCATCGAGACGCAGGCGGGCGACGTGTCGGCGTACATCCCGACCAATGTGATTTCGATTACCGACGGACAGATATTCCTTGAGACCGATCTCTTCAACTCCGGAGTGCGTCCCGCGGTTAATGTGGGACTGTCGGTGTCGCGCGTGGGATTTGCCGCGGCCATCAAGGCGACCAAGCAGGTGGGTTCGACGTTGAAGCTGGACCTGGCGCAGTACCGCGAGCTGGCGGCGTTCTCGCAGTTCGGCTCCGACCTGGACAAGGTGACGCTACAGCAGTTGAACCGCGGCGCGCGGCTCACCGAGCTGCTGAAGCAGCCGCAGTTCCAGCCGCTGACGGTGGAGAAGCAGGTTGCGATCCTGTTTGCGGGAGTGAACGGCCTGCTGGACGACGTCGAGGTCGCGGACCTGCGCGCGTTCGAGGACGGCTTCTATCCCTATCTGGAGAACTCCGCGCCGACGATTTTGACGGACATTGCCACAAAGAAGGCGCTGGACGACGACATCAAGAAGCGTCTGACCGATGCGGTGAACGACTACAAGGGTTCGTTTCTCTCGGACCTGAAGGACAAGAGGGAAGCGAGCGAGAAAGAGCTGGCGGCGGCAAAGTAAACCATGGCGAATGTACTCGATCTCCGGCGCCGCATCCGCAGTGTGAAGAACACGCGGCAGATCACTAAGGCCATGAAGATGGTGTCGGCGGCAAAGCTGCGGCGGGCGCAGGACCGCGCGATGAAGGCGCGTCCGTATGCGCGGATGCTGGCCAATGTGCTGGTGTCGCTGGTGCGGCGGACGGACCTCTACAACGAGCAGACGGGCGAGATTCTGCACCCGCTGCTGATCGAGCGCGCGGAGAAGAACGTACTTGCGATTGTGGTCGCGGGCGACAAGGGATTCGCCGGGGCGTTCAACTCCAACATCGGCAAGGCGGCGCAGCGGTTTATCGACGAGCGGCGCGCGTTGGGCCAGACCATCGACCTGGAGCCGGTGGGCAAGAAGGCGATCGCGCTCTACAAGAAGAAGGTGGCGGCGGCGAACTACGAGACGACCGAGCAGCACTATGACAACGACCTCTCGACCCACTACGAAACGGTGCGGCATCGCGCGCAGCCGGTCGAGGTGGTGGCGGAGCATCCCGGCCTGCTACTGCGCGTGGACTACAACGATGTGCTGCAGATGGTCAACTCCATCGTCGAGCGCTACGAGCGGGCGGAGATCGATTCGGTCTACATCGTCTACAACGAGTTCAAGAGCGTGATCTCGCAGCGCCTGGTGGTGGAGAAGCTGTTGCCGATCCGCAAACTGGGCGCGCAGGAGATTACCGCGGCCGAAGAGATGACCGAAGAGCAGAGGGAGGCGGCGGCGCGCGCTGCGCAGTCCTCCGGCGTCTCGGTCTTCGCGGCGGACGATGCGGCCACCGAGTCGGAGGCGAAGAAGTTCGGCACCGCGGAGGTGGACTATATCTACGACCAGCCGCCGGAGCAGTTGTTCCGCAACCTGATGCCGCAGTATGTGACCACGCAGATCTTTCACGCGCTGCTGGAATCGGCGGCAGCGGAACATGCGGCGCGCATGACGGCGACCGATGCAGCGAGCAAGAACGCAGAGGACCTGATCGACAGCTTGAGCCTCACCATGAACCGCCTGCGTCAGGCGGCGATTACCAAGGAAATTATCGAGATTGTAAGCGGCGCTGCGGCGCTGTAGTTCGCGGAAGAAC
>Ga0224554_1000036_pt1 | contig 114285 bp, 81 predicted proteins | sample 714S22024metaG_FD_180666 | JGI IMG/M metagenome (GOLD analysis project Ga0224554, IMG submission 180666) | Peat soil microbial communities from Stordalen Mire, Sweden - 717 S2 20-24 | ecosystem: Environmental > Terrestrial > Soil > Wetlands > Peat | place: Sweden: Norrbotten County, Stordalen... | reverse complement strand
ATCAAAGCCTTCACCCGCTTTGCGACTGCTTCCGCGTCAGCAAGCTGCACCTCGATTTGTTCCGCCGTCTGCCGGGTTGCCTGAATGTGAATTTCGACGGATTTTTTCAACTCCTTGTTCTGGCCGTTCACCGTGCCGGCAAAATCATCTGCCATCGCCTGACTCTGCCGCCGGTATTCAGCCAGATGCAGTTCAATCAATTTACGGGCATCATTCATCAATCGCGGCAGATTGGCCGCGATGCGCCACTGCGCCTTGGTGAGCAATGTCAGTTGCACTGGAAAATTGTTGTCCGGTCCGACGCTCCATTCGTGCAACAACCGGTGAACCCGATCCACTTCGTCCGTCGTCATCCCGGTGCAAAGCACCGCCAAGTCATCTTTGTCCAGGTCCATACTCATTCCCCTAAATTGAGCATCGGATGTTTTGGGCGGGTGGGTTTCGATGCCGGTTCGGTCTGGAGTTCAACTTCCGGCATCTGTTCCGATGGCACTAGCAAATCGGCAATCAGGTCGTATTGCCGGAACATCTGCTGCATCGCCCATTGCATTTCACCGGCCAGCATCAATTCCAAGTGCGCTGATCCTGGAGTCGCCACTTCCGCAAAACTCAATTTGCGACCGGCCTTGGCCTCGGCGCGTTTGATGGCCAGCAACGTGATGGACGTGACGACCGGCAACGTCAATTCTTTCGCTCCAAACTTTTTCAGTTCGGCCTCAATGTTGGATTTCTTGAACAGGTTCGTCCGCACTTTGGCCGGATTGTGAACCACGACATAATCTACGCGGTCGCCCGCGAAGAAAAACAGGTCGAGCAGATTATTCATGCTCTCCGTGTCCTCGCTGGGAAACAGGAAAAAGGTGAACCGGATGCCTTGTGCGGCGAGCGATTCGAGCAATTGCAACGAATCCAATGCCTGCACGATGAGGCCGTCGGCCTGCGCCCGGCAATCAATGACGTGAACCGGCGCGTCATTGCGTGACACGTTACGGAATAATCCAAGCATGGTGGATTTACTTTCATCATCGCTGCCAAGCGTGTGGGACTGCACCTGTTCGGGATGGCGGTCGGCAAATGAATGGTGCCGGTCATCGAGATCAGAGCCGTTCCACTGGATGCCGTGATAATCGAGCCAGGCGGTGCGGAATTCAGCCTCGAAACTTTTGCCGAGGCTACCTTTGGATTGAGGATTGATATGGATGCGTTTGATGATGTTTGTGTTCATGTGAATTCTTGATCGGTGTTAATGTTGTTGATGTTTGGGCGTTTGAAAGGGGCTGGCTTCGCCAATGGTGATGCACGAGATTGCGGCTGGCTGGCCGCTACGGTGGGTCGGACAGGTTGGGATTCGAAATTATTTCCCGCATCTTCCCAATTGGGTTTTGTGGCGCGTTTTAATTTGCGACGATAAAAAAGATATGGGGCATAGACTGTAACGCGGATGTCTTTCTCGGTGAGCAGCAATTCAGTTATTTGCCGCCACGTCTTGCGCCGTTGGCGCAGCTCACGGATGAATTCAAAGTGTGGTTCCAGGATGCTGCGGAATGGTTTTCCGCCGCCTTTTCGTTGTGCCGTTTCTGTCATCGCTGGACAGGATAACCCGCTGGTGAAAAATTTGTGTCGAGAGCAGGTGAAAGTTAAAGTGAGATCAAATTACGCTGTATAAGCGACAAGAAGCGACAAGTTCGAGCGACAAAAGGCGACACTTTTTGATGAGCGGAAGCGACAACGGGCGACAAGTTCGTTGTCGCTTTTTGTCGCTTTGTTTCGGACTACTATTTCACCCAACGATTTCGTTAGGAGATGGTGTCATCCAAAAATCAAGGCTTTCAAGTTCCAGAAAGCCGCCAGAAATCACGTTCGCCTGAACGTATCAAATTGGATGATGGTGGGCGCACTGACCGGGCGTTCTGAAACCGGCAGCGAAACGGAGCAGGTCGGAAGTGGCATGAACGGACGACGACGGAGTTACGCGCGGTTTTGGAACGACCGGTGAGTGCGTGACCGTCTAGGTTCGCATGACGGCGATTTGTCTGGCCAGTTGTCGAGGCACGCAGACAAGCTGGCCAGTCAAAGCGCCGTCATTATATCAGATGGAAACGCCCTAGGATTTTTTATAGCCCTGTTCCAATTGCTGTTCCTGAAACCGTTTGATTTTCTCGTTTTGGCTTTTGGCGATGGCTGTCAGAGGTAGAATTTCCGGCCAGTTGATCTGATGCTTAACGGCGATTTTCCGGGCGCGATGGTCGGTCGTCAATTCCAGCACTTGATTAGCGACCTTCAACCACTCCTTGGCTGGCAGCTTGCCAAGATCAACCTGCTGGAGGATTTCACCCAGAAAAGCCCGGACACAGGGCAGCAACATTTTCAAGTGAATCACATCCTGTCGCTTTTTTTGCGACACGGTTGCCGCCAGTTCCAATTTGCAGGCCAGCAGGGAAATGGGATCAAGAACGCGAATGGTTATTCCATTCCAATCAGCTTGGATGGCCGGCGTATGGGCATCCGAAATGCCGGGAATCCGCCGGACCACTTCAATGGCGGATTTCAGGTCGCCGATCTGAAATGGGATGAATCCGGCCAGTGCGGTCATTTGCACTTTGGGCGGATAACCTGGAGCCAGTTCCAATTGACGGGCGATGCGTTGAACATCGGCATGACCCCCTTTGAAATCAATGTCCTCGCTGGTGAATGGCCGCAGTTTTTCAAGTTGCGGGTCGGCGGGCAAATAGTGTTCCGCCCAATAGTTGACCGCCTGGCCGCCGATGAGGACATACGGTTGTCCATCGGCATCGCGAATCTTGAAAACTTCCGAAAACTGTTGGAGGGAAAAGCCCACGGTTACGTCCATCGGGCAATGGCGCGGGCAACTTGATTCAAATTGGTGATCCGCCACTTCGCACCGTCGCCCACCAGTGAAGCGCGTCGCTGCTGCGCTGCTGCCGCTGCCGGGCTGCGGCGAGCCCTGCGGATTGCCGCCATGCGACTATCCGCTTCCTGTCGTTTCATTTCACTGAAGGACATCGTTTTCACTGAAGAAATAGATACCGCAATCTGAAGTCGGACGCAAGTTTGCGCGGGCACTGAACGGGCGGTTTGAAAATCGGAGCGGACGGAACGGCTGTGGAGTCGCGGGATTTACAAACCGTCCGTTGAGTGCGTGACCGTCTAGGTTCGCATTGCTGGCGATTTGTCTGGCCGGTTGCTGAATACCTGGAAGCAAGCCGGCCAGTCAAAGCGCCGATGGCTGACCACAGGCCAAGTGAGGTGTCTAATTCGCCTGCAATCCAGCGAACAATTCAAACTTCCTTGGTGATGATGACTTCCTCGCCAAGCATGTCGGTGATTTTCACGGCCACGGTCGTTTTGCCTTTGGGCGCGTCGAGTTCGTAGCGGGCTTGGACAAAATCCGTTTTCTTTTCCGGCACGTCCGCAAGGGCGATGTTGAAAACTTTGCCGTCGTGCGCCGGGTCAATCATCACGCAATCCACCATCGCGCGCCAATCGTCAATTTTTGGTTGCAGTAAACCGGCCTGAGATTGCAGCCGTTCGATGATGCTGGGCGAAATGAAATCCTTGATCTCCACCACCAGCTTGTCGGCTTTTCGGGCGATGTCCACTTTGGCGCGGGCGGGTTGGCGCGCGATGAACTTGCCGTATTTGGGATCGGTGCGTAGTTCGATGATTTCTATTTTGTTCGGCACGTCGCCGCGCTTGCGCAGGAGATTCCAGTCTGCGAGCCAGGCGTCCACCGTCAACTCTTTGCCGAGGCACACCACCACCACGTCGCGCTCCTCGTTTGGGCGCGCGGACAATTCCTTTTTCAAATCTTCCAAATCCGGCACGGAAAGCGGATGACCGAACGGAATAATTTTAGCGAGACGTTGGCCGATTGAACCGTCGAAAAACGAATCGCTGCGGGTGCGGGTGATGCCGATATGCTCACAAGCCAGATTGACGGCTTCGTTGTGCTGGATGGCGAGGTCGTAATCGTTGACGCGATGCACGGCGAAGGAAAGTTGCGCTGGCAATGGGGACTTTTCCTTGTCGTCGGCAATTAAATCTTTTTGTTTGCTGGCTTCTTTGGCCGATGCGATTTGCTCGGTAATGATGCCTTGCAGTCGCTTGGTGGATGCTTGAACCGCGCCTTTGTTAATGTCGCCTCCAATCCAGCGGCGGCCCATTTTTTGCGCCACGGCAGCAGTGGTGCCAGAGCCGAGGAATATATCGAGCACGAGGTCGCCGGGTTTGGTCGTTGCGATAATGAGTCGCTCCAACAGTTCCTCCGGTTTCTCGGTCGGATACTCGTCTTCTTCGGTATCTTTCATTGTCCAAATGTCTTGAACCAAATCGCCGTCCTTTTCGTCAGCATATCGAATCAATCGTGGATTCCCTGTGCTAGACCATTCGATCAAGTGAGCCGCATCGAACTCGTCGAGTTGGGAATGGCGATAAGCCCAGTGTCGTCCGGGTGGTGGTGGCAGACCACGCCACGGTTTTCCACTGTCTCGTTCGGCGCTTCGCGTTCCGCGTGCGTGTAAGGCAACAGTGGTATATCGCCGGTTCGTTTTGGGATCTACATTTTGGAATAAACGCCCAAGGTCCTCGGAATCTACGGTTTCTCTTTGGGGTATCCAAGGCCGGTCGGAGTTGTCGCCGTTCGTATAGAACAGGACACAATCATGAACATTTCCAAACGCTTTTCGCTTTGAGTTCTTGGGATTGCATTTGACCCGGATTATTTCGTTTCTGAACCCTTCGGGACTGAAGACTTCATCCATCAATGTGCGCAGGAGATGTGTTCGCTTCCAATCACAGTGAAGAAAGATGCTTCCTCCCTCGGTTAGCAATTCCTTCAGTAACATAAACCGCTCGAACATGAACTGAAGATAGTTATCGTTGGCCCAAATGTCGGTGTATTGGATTTGTTCGCCGAGTGTGTAGCTCTCGCCGTCAATCTTGGTGCTGCCTTTCGGGCCGCGCAGCGAAACCTTGCGCACATAATCCGCACCGCTGTCGAATGGCGGGTCTATGTAAATCATGTCTATCTTGCCGCGAAAACCGTTGGCAAGTAGATGCGCCAAGACTTCTTTGTTATCGCCGCGAAAAAGCAAGCCGCCTTTGGTCGTCACTTCGCCAGCCGGATTAAAACTTTCAATGTGCTGTGCAGGGAACGCGGTGACATGGCGCAACGGACGTTTGCCCACCCAAGACAACATCTGTCGCCCCTTGGCGGCGGTGATGTTCACAGTCGTTTGCTTCGGTGGCGCGGGCGTCTCGGTGGCAGGCGTCGGCTTGGCTGCCGGCGCTTTCTTGCCGCCCGTTGATTTGGTCGCGGCTGGTTTCTTCACTTTGCCCGCCGTAATTGCATCCGGCTTTTGCGTTTTTGATTTCTTGGTTGCTGGCATGACGGTTTAAGCCTCCACAAATTCGCGGGCGATTTCGGTTTGGTCGTGTGGCACGGTGCTGCCGTCCACGAAAATAATTTGATACTTAAGCCGGTCGGGATTGAGATTTTCCCAATGCCGGAGCGCCATCGCCTTGCGACCATGCTCGCCGTTGACGGCGTGGTCGCGGTCGCGCTCGGCCTTGATCTCCACAATCAGGCATTTGCCATCCCTGCGCCGGATGATGAAGTCGGGCGTGTAGCGATGCCACTTGCCGTCCTCATCCTTGTATTCTACAAAGAAATCCGTCTTGCGCGGGTCGGTGATCGCGCCGGTGAAATAAATATCTTCCACCTTGTCCGGGTGCAGGCCGATGTATTCCAGCAGTTGCTCGAAGAAACTTTTTTCCGGGTTTGAATCGGCGTTGTAAGGATTGTAGTGGAAGCCGAAGCCCGCCGCCTTGCCATCCCACCGCTCGCGCCATTCGTCGAATTTCAAGAGCAACGCTTCGCGGTCAATCGGGTAGCTGATTTCGGCAGTGTAAAACTCCGTGCCGTCCGCGTCGAGAACGCGCTCGAATCCGTCCGGCTTCACCAAGGCCAACGCGACTTCGACGGTTTCCTCGCGCACTTCGTAGCGGCAAACCTGTTTTTCAATCTGCCCGGCCAAGTCCGTGAGATGATGCACGGGAACGCCATCGCCCGCATACAACCGCGCGAGTTCGCCGTGAATCTGCCAGAGATCGAGGCGATATACGGCCGCCAGTTCGACGGCAGCGGAGTAGGCGTCGAGCGTGTCAGGTTCGGATTTTATTTCGACGGTCTCGGCAACCTGTTTAAGCAGACTGCGCGTGGACGCCTGTTGCGCGATGTCGAACGTCTGGCGCTCAAGCCGGGGCGCGGTGGAAGCGACAGGTTTCGCCAGCACGAGCGCGGAATCGTTGACCGACTTGCGCACGACTCTGCGGACAATTTGTTTCACCACGACCGGCGGCAGTTTGATTTTGCGCAGGCGAATGATGGCGCTGCGGCTTTTGCTTTTGGCCTGATTCAATTCGGCGATGGACGTGCCGTAGGTCTCGGCCAACTCGCGGTCGAGCGTGTTTTGATTGTCTTTCGACAAATAAATGCTGGCCTTGTGCGGATTGCCGGGGACTTGGCGCAGGCAGCGCGATGCCGCCTGCAAAACGAAGTTGTTGCTCGTTTTGAGCCGCCGCGCCAGCGCACACGCGAACAGGCTGGGGCAGTTCCAGCCTTCCGTGCCTTTGTTCACGAGCAGAATCACGCGATGCGACGCACCAGGATCGTTGAGCCGTTCAAAGGCGTCTAATTCCTCTTTGCTGGATTCGCTGGTGTTGCGAAGCGTGAGCGTTGGCGATTCGCCGAGACTGGCGAGCGTGGCTTCGATGACCGGGCGCAATTCGTTCAAGTCGTCGGTCTGGGGGAAATACAACGCCAATTTTGCCGGCGAACCGTCCGGCAATTTCACGGCGCGGTAATTTTGAAAAAATTCCGTGATGACTTGAGCGACGAATTTATCCGTGTTGCTGTCGTCGAAGCTATAAGCATGAATGTTCCCGGAGACGGGCTTGAGGATGCCGTCGCCGATGCCCTGCGATAGCCCATACCAGATCACCACATCGCGGAGCGGTTGGCGTTTGAAATAGGGCGTGCCGGTGGTGTTTACCACGCAGACCAAGTTCGGGCTTTTCTGGTAGAGGTAATCCACCGTTTTGCGGACTTTTTTGAGTTCGGTGTCGAGCGCCTGCCCGTAAGTGTGATGCGCCTCGTCGGAAAACACGCCGAGATGCGGCAGGCTGGCGATGGCTTGCAAACGCAGGTTAGCAACTTCGGAGCGGGCTTGATCTTCGCTCTGCTGATTGAACAGCGTGCCGATGTCGGACTTGCGAATGGTTTCCTTCTGGATGCGGATTTTCTCAGTGTTGGTGACAACTACGTTGAAGCAACTGGCGCGAATCACCGGGATGTCTTTCTCGCCATCGCGCGTAAAGATGATTTTCACGGAAGCCGCGAACGCTTTGTAAAGCCGCGCCGGCAAGATCCGTTGGTAAGGCACGTCGGCCAGATCGCGCAGCGCGGCGAGAATCGTCGTGCCGGGCGCGAACACGAGCGCATTTTGCACGAACGGACCATCTGGGTATTCGAGCGCCATCGCAAACTCCGTGGCGATGATTGCGCCGATGAGCGCGGTTTTGCCCGCGCCCATCGCCAGCGCGAGAATGTAGCTCGGATAATCAAGGGCAACGGTTTCGCGCAGAGCTTCAAGGCGGAACTGGCGCACGAACGAATCGTCTGACTCAATTTTTTGCCAGAGAGTTTTTAGTTTGAAGTTAGCCGCACGGAACGCTTCATCTGAAATTCCTAGAGCCTTCAAAAGTGCTCCCGTGTCGTCGTCCGGCGGGAAATACCGTTGATAAAGATCAAAAATGCGCGGTGTTTTTTCGACGAGCCGCAGATACCAATAAACTTCGAGTGCGCGGAGCTGTGGCGGACGTAGCTGCCAACCAGCACCGTCCGGCGTCGTTGCCCAAGCAAGGATTTCCGCCAGCGCGGGAAATTCGTCGTGCTTGAAGCCGGCATGTTGCCAGTCAGAGACTTTGGCGGTGATTTGCTGAAATAGAGGATGTTCCACGGCGTGTGGCGAGCCGGGGACTACGGGAAATCTAAAATAGAAGAGGCGCGGACTTAACGCACCCTGCTTCGAGGCACTGCGAAGAGCCTGTTACACAAGCACGCCAAGCCGCGCCCATTTGGGCGCGCTCGGTCGGATGTGTAACGGGCTTGGAAAATTCGCAGTTTTCGAAGCAGCCCGTAGCCGTAGCTACGCAAAATTGTTTTGGTTAAAGAATAATCGTCGTTTTAGTTCGATGAACGTGGCGAGGTTACGCCGAACGCGGGCGCACGACAAGCAAAGGAAATCATGGACACGACACCGTTCCCATCCGGTCCGGTGGTTGATGCTGGACAATGGACGGTTTAACTACGGGTCTGCTTCAGTCGGTGATGGGGAGGTAAAACAATTTTGTGCAATGATTGCACATTTATCGCCCCAAATCCTGACATGCTGGCCGTTGTGAAAACGACGCAAATTGCATTGCTTGTCACCACCAACGACCGGCGGAAAACGCCGGTCAAATTTTGTGTAAAGATTACACAAAAGCGGGCTTCTGCTCCGCCAAACTGGTTGCCGAATGAAAAAAAAACCATCGGTCAAGTGCATTTGGTGTATCACATACACCTCAACGGAGGAAAGTTCAGGCAAACTGACAGGCATGAATAAAACTGGATTCAGTTTTGATCCCGTGTGCCAGACACGGCCTGCGCCGAATCGGTTCAGGCACGATGCACCAATCGGGAAATTAATGCCGGAGAGAAAATAACGAATGTGCCAGCGGGGCATAAAGCTTTTTTCAAAACCAATAAAATCACGTTAAATGTTTACTGCGGTTGCCCATAAAAATCTGGCGGATGCCGAGAGCTACTTCGACGAGCATCTGGCACAGAACGATTACTACGCGGCGGGCGAAATCCGCCCCGGCCAGTGGATCGGCGCTGGCGCGGAGCGGTTGGGATTAAAGGAGGCCGTCACGCGTGACGAGTTTCATGCGCTCTGCAAAAATCAAAATCCGAATGATAGTGAGCGGCTGACGCAGCGGAGCCAGAAGGAAGGCCAGCGCCGGGTGTTTTATGATTTCACCTGTTCCGCGCCTAAATCCGTCTCGGTGCTGGCGGTCACGCTGGACGACCAGCGATTGATTGAAGCGCATGAGGAAGCGGCCCGGGTCGCTTTTCGCGAACTTGAAACTTTTGCAGCTACGCGTGTGCGCAAGCAGGGCGCTCGCAAGGATCGGCCGACGGGCAATCTTGTGGCGGCAGCGTTCGTGCATGACAGTTCCCGCGCGCTCGACCCGCAGTTGCACACACATTTCACGGTGTTCAACGCCACGTTTGATGAAACGGAGAAGTGCTGGAAGGCATTGGAAGCGCGCGGCATGTATGACGCAATTCGTTATGGCACGGCGGTCTATCGGAACGAACTGGCCAAACAGGTGCAACAAATCGGCTATCGGATTGCCCCGGCCAAACACGGTTTTGACATCGAGGGTGTCAGTGACGTGGTGGTAAAACGGTTTTCCAAACGCGCGCAGCAGCGCGACGCGGTGGTTCAGGAAATGGAAGCAAAGTTGGGGCGAAAACTTTCCAACGACGAAATTTCCCATGCGGTGCACCAGAGCCGGGCAAAAAAGCTCAAAGGCATTTCAACCGCTGAAGTCCGCGCTCGGCAATTGTCAGAGCTGTCAGCCGAAGAACAGCAATCGCTGCAAACACTCCGTGCGTCGGCTCGTCCATCGCGCCTGCCGCACATTGCTCTGGTGGAAAATCAGGTGTTGAACCATGCCGTCGCCCATGTCTTCGAGCGTAAATCGGTGGTGCCGGAACATGAACTGTTGAGCGTGGCGTTGTCGCATCGCCTGGGTGCGGTGGACTTGGACCATTTGAAAGGGGCGGTGAAACACCTGCCGGATTTGGTTAAAACCGAGCGCGGGTTCTCGACACGAAAGATTCTGGCAACGGAACTGGATTTAATCCAGACGGTCAACGCGGGCTGCGATTCGGTTGCACCATTGCATCCCGGCTACCGGCCTGCCGACTGGCTCGGCGAAGATCAACGTCGGGCGATTTACCATGTCCTGCGCACCAGTGACCGCATCACCGGCTTGCGCGGTCTGGCCGGCAGTGGAAAAACCACGGCATTGCGCGAACTGGTTGTCGCCTGCAAAGAAGCGAACATTGAACCGCTGTTCTGCGCGCCAACGGCGGCGGCAACGGATGTTTTGCGCAAAGAGGGATTCGAGGCGAAGACGCTGCAAAGCCTCCTGCTGACGAAACCAGTGCTGTCTGCCCGTCAGTTGGTTGTATTGGATGAAGCCGGGGCAGTCGGGATGGACGACATGAAACGGTTGTTTGATTTCGGGAAAGACTGCCGGATCGTCCTTTCCGGCGACACCGGGCAGCACGCTTCGGTTGCGCGTGGCGATGCGCTGCGAATTTTGGAACGGCATTCCAATTTCAAATCCGGCCAGTTGACGGCCATCCGGCGGCAACGCAAGGCGGCATACCGCAAGGCCGTGGAACTGGCGGCGCAGAAACGCACCGTGGAAGCATTCGCGCAGTTGGAACGCATTGGTGCGGTGACTGAGGTTCTTGCGGACGGACACCATGATCTTCACGACTCGGCGGCGAAATCGTATTTGAAAGCGTTGGCAGAAAATAAGTCCGCGCTGCTGGTCGCGCCGACGTGGAATGAAATTGAGGCGGTGACGGAAAAAATCCGCACCGCCCTGAAAACAACCGGTCGGCTGACCGGTGAGGAAAAAGAATTTCAAGTTTTTGATTCACTCTCATGGACGGAAGCACAGAAGCGCGATGCGCGGCAATACCGTCCCGGAATGGCCATTCATTTTCATCGTCGAGGACTTGGTTTTGAAAAAGGTGAAACGGTGCAGGTGGTCGCCGTGGAAAACGACATCTTGAAAGTTCAATGTGCTGATGGTTCGGAAAACCTTTTCCCATTGGGTGCAGGCATCGCCTGTGATGTAGGCGAAAATCGGAAATTGAAAATCGCCTCCGGGGACAAGCTGTTGCTGCAAGCCAACACGACCGGTAAACGATTTATCAATGGCGAACTCGTCGAGGTGCGGGCGATTCAAGGTGATTCCGTTTTACTGGCCGACGGCCGGGTGATTCCTGCCAATTATCGCACCTTTACGCACGGCTACGCCGTCACGTCCCATGCCGCCCAGGGCAAGACCGTGGATGAAGTTTTGCTGGTCGCCTCGTCCCGTTCGCTGCCCGCCATCAATCAGGAACAATTTTACGTCAGCATCTCGCGCGGGCGCGAACGCTGCCAGGTCTTTACCGATGATTCGGAGTTATTACGTTTGCACGTCACCCATTCCAGTGCGCGACTGGCGGCGGTTGAGGCCATGCCGCAGCGGGACTTCCTCCAGACCATTTTGCAGCGCGGTCATCGTTTTCTGCAACGGTTCCGCCAGCGCGTGGCCCAATCAATTTCAACCAAAACCACCGAAAGGAGTAGTCATGAAATCCAATCAAATAAACAGCAACGAACAACCGCCCGCCACATCGGTGTCTGATTCGCGTGACCATCCGTGCATCGGCCACGATGTCAACGCCGCCGCTTTCGCGGTGCGCACCGACGATGGCCTCAGTTATCTACTGCCTTTTGCGCAGTTCTTGTATGCTAAAAGAACGGCCAACCCAGCGTTGGAAAAGGCACCAGAGGCACCACCCGAAAAAATGTCCATTCATTTTGTAGGGGCCGAGGTGGTCGTTCTGGGGAGCGGTCTTAAACGGCTGGAAAGCTGGCTTCAGCGATACGAATTGAGTTTTGTAATGCCGGCGGACAGCCGTTTGAGTGCCGTGTATGACACCCTCGTCACCACCGTCACCCTCACTTTAACCAAGGAAAACGTATGACTGATGATTCACCGTTAAAAATCCAGCCATTGGAAAAATACCGTGCCACCATGACCAAGGAGGAAGTTGCCGAGGCGTTGGGCGTCGCCAGACACATCATCCCGCCCCTGTCACAGGCGGGCTTGATTAAGCCGCTGGGTCGTCCACAGCGTTATTGTGTGAAACATTATTCGCGTGACGTGCTGGCACAACAGCTTGCCGATGTGAACTGGCTCGACAAGGTGGTGGCGGCCATTCACCGGCACTGGCGCATTAAAAATGCGCATAAGCGGGCAAAACAGGCCGGGAACGGTTCAGCGCAACCCAAAGCGCCGAGATCGGCGGGAGTGCGGGCCGGCGAGTCCGTTACGCGGTAGCGACCGGCGGCCCTGCGAGTTGGTGACTCGCAAACTCCGCGCCGCCGCTCGCCGGCCCGGTTCAATCCAGATCATGGTCGGCGCAATCACCCCGCGATGTTTCCCGACATGGCGGGAATGGGTCTGGAGGCGGCGGCGGTGATCCCGGCAGGCGAATGATAATCGCTGGCCGGACGTGGTTCGTGGATTTTCCTCCTTTCCGTCGCAATGCCCCGCTCAATACCCACGCCAGTAGAGCCAGTAAAAGGTAGATGGCCCCGACGAGAAAAAAGAGGGCGTGTTCGTGGACGAATCCATCAAGACTTTTCAATGCCGACGATTCCAGTTCGAGCGCTTTTATTTGCCAAGGTTGCATGATGTCCTCCTTATGCCGCGACGCTTTGCGTCGCTGGTCTGGTTTCATGGTTTCCGATGATGGCTTTTTGTTGCCGTTCGTATTCGCTCAACGATGGCATTTCCACCTCGGCCTTGCGTGAATAGGCGCGCGTCATGGCCTTGCTGTTGTGGCCCAAATTCACTTGCGCATATCGTTCGGGATAGCCTGCCGCTTTCGCTCGCTCGGCCCACGCATACCGATACGAATGCAAGGTGACATCTTTGATCTTCAAACCCGCGCAACGCTGACGAAATTCTGTCGCCCGGTCGCCCGCGCGGACGGTGCGCAGATACGGAAACAATGGACCGCTCCCCGGCAGGTCGCGCAGGATTTCTGCCATGTCCTCGTCAAAACGCATGATGGCCACCGTGTCGGTTTTCATCCTTTTGTAGCTGATGACGTGGTTGTCCCAATCCACATTCTCGGCTTCGAGGAATGCCAAGTCCGATTGCGATGCGCCCAGGTGCCACGCCAGTTTGTAGAACGCCTTGCGTTCGGGATTTTGTTCGCGAGCGACGATGGCCAGATGTTCGGCCAGCGTGATGCCGCGCTTTTCCTTGAACTCGACCGCTGGCCAGCGTTTCTTGGCCAGCACCGGCCACGGCAGCCAGGTCATGTCCAAGGCGAAGTTGTGGATGCGCCGCAGATAGACGTTGGTCGAAACTTTTCCGGCTTCCAAAACGCGCAGAAAATGTTCCGGGCGCGTTTCCAGAAGCGGCAGGTGGCGGATGCTGTCAAAGGCTTTGTCCTTGATGGCGGTCAGCCAGCGATGTTGGGTCTGGTCTTTTTTCAGCTTCACCAGTTCGGCCATGACGAACTGCCAGTCGCGGGTGGCAATCTGCGGATCGCTCGCGGCCAGATAGGCGCGGGCAATTTGCAGGTTCACGGCGGGCTGTTGTTCCGCTTCCTTGCGTGAGTGAAACAATCGCGCTGCGGTGGCTCGGTCATTGGTGCCGAGACTTTCCTGCTTGCCCGTCACGTCGTCGTGAATGTAGTAGCGACCGCCGTTTTTTCTTTTATAGAGTCTGTATCGTTGTCTCATAACTGTTTTTACAGTGATGAGGTTACGACGGTTGATCTCGACTCCGGTAGGGAGTAGGCAGGAGTTACACAGGGCAGGCCAGAGTTAAATTTTGCTGGCACTTCCGCTGGCACTCATCTGTGGAAGTCTTCCAAACCATTACAGTTCCAACTGGTTAGGTTTGGAGGCGGAGGTCGGAATCGGCCTTATTTTCCCGCCGTTGCACCACTAATATGCCCGATTTTACTGACTATTCAAGCAAAATCGGTCTTATCCGATCCTATCGTTTTTAATCCGTTTGGTGTCCGTTTTGGTGTCCGTTTTCCACGCAGTGCCGACACGGTGACTTACGAAGAATGCGAACTGTCAGCGTTGAACTCACCGGCGCACCCGGAAGAATTTTGCGGGCGCAGACATGTCCAGGTTTGTCCATGAATTTCCCTGGAATGGCACATCGGTGTAAGGTCCTGTCGGCGTGGGAGCCCATTGCAGAACCCCCGTTCCATTCCAATTGAGCACCAGTCCGTTTCGGGTTAATTGAAGTTGTAAAAGTTGAATGAATGGAGCAAGGGCCAACCCGTGATAATACCCGGACGCAATCCCGACGACATTTGTCGCGCTTGACGGCACATTCATTTGACCAAATGTATTGTCACCCCAGCCGACAATGCGACCATTTGAACACAGGGCAAAAGTGTGAAAATCGCCGGCGGCGATGGCAACGACGTTGGACAGTCCCGTTGGCACATTTGTCTGGCCAAAAGTGTCGTCACCCCAAACCACAACGGTTCCATTGGAACAGAGCGCGGCGCTGTGCAGATAACCGGCGGTGATGCCGACGACATTTGACAGATTTGAAGGCGGTGACGCCTGACCAAAACTGTTGTCGCCCCAGGCAACCACGGTGCCATTGGTCAGCAGCGCCAGGTTGTGATTACCCCCGGCGGCAATCGCTTGAACAGGGACCCAAAATGGATTGTTTATCTGTATTGGTTCACCCCACCCACCATAAACAGTGAGATAAGGAACCAAAACATTTGGGAGGGACATTTGGCCATAGGTATTATCACCCCAAGCAACCACGGTTCCCGATGCCAGCAAAGCCAAGCTGTGGGACTCGCCAGCAGCCACACTCAACGCGGATGACACTGTGCCGGGAACGTCAGTCTGGCCTGAATCATCCAATCCCCAAGCCACAATGCTACCATCATCGGCGATGGCAAGATTATGATCAGCTCCGGCAGCGACCGACACGAAAGGTAAGGAGTTAGTGGGAACGTCTGTCTGTCCGTCATCATCAAATCCCCATGCCACAAGCGTTCCATCGTGCCGGATGGCGACTGAATGATAATCTCCACCTGCCGCTGCAACCGCATCGTAAAGATTGGTTGGCACGTCAGTTTGACCACCGGAATCATCACCCCAAGCAGCAATTTGTGAAGCCGGCAAGAAAACGCTTACTCTGCCTGTAGATGAGACGCTGCCATATTGATTGGTGACAGTGACCGAATAAAACCCCGACTGCGACGGTGTTATATTCGTCAGAGAAAGGGATGCGGCAGTATTTGAAAGTCCTGTGTAGTTGAAATTCCACCCATAGGCCAGCGGCGGCGTGCCAGTTGCGCTTGGGTTCAACACGATTGATTGTCCTTCATCCACGACCAAGTTAGACAACCCGGTTTGCAGCGTGGGCGGCAGATAAACCGTCAATTGGACGACCTCACTGGTGGCCGCGCCATAAGTATTTGCAGCCACGGCGTAATATGCGCCTTGATTCGCGGCCGTAATTGAAACCAGAGAAAAATCGGGTCCCGTTTGACCGAAGATGCTGTTACTCTGGAAATACCATGCATATCTGATGGGATTCAAACCATCGTCGGTGCCGGTGGCCAGACTTTCAAAATTCACACTTTGGCCGGCGACTGCCGCTGCTGAAGCCGGTTGCAGGACAAACGCCGGTTTGGCAGGCAGCACTGTCAAGGCTGCGCCGGTGCTGATGGCTGTTCCCAAAAAGTTTGAGACCAGCAGTTGATATATGCCAGCATTGACCGCCTGTGCATCGGGAATAACCAGTTGAGGTGAAGTCGCTCCGGACAGGAGCGCGCCATCTTTATACCACTGGAAAGCCAATGGCGCGCTGCCAATCACATCGGCACCGAACACCGCCTGGTTTCCAGCAGGAACAGAAATTGGAAATGGGCCGGAAACAATCAGCGCCTTGGAGGGCAACACCCGCAATGCAATCGGCAGACTGGTGGCGGTGCCAACATTATTGGCCAGGGTGACTTGATAATAGCCTTCGTCGCTTGATTGGGCGTTGGACACGGTCAAGGTGCTGTTCGTGGCATTGACAATGGCTGTGCCGCCAAAAGTCCATTGATAGCTCATCGGGGCCGTGCCGAGCGCGCCGACGGTCATGGTGGCGTTGCTGTTGGCTAAAACGCTGATGATTGGCGGTTGATTGGTGATGTATGGCGGAACCAGAACCGTGACGGTGAAGGTCTCCGTCAAGATATTGGTGCCATAGACGAGAGTGCAAACTACGACGTTGGTGCCAGCCTGGAAAACTGACCCGGAAGCCGGCAGGCAGGTCACCGTCGCCGTCGGCGTGGCGTCGGGCGCGGGATAAGTGACCACGGCCGAATTTTGACTAACGGCAGCAACCGCCACGACGTTGGAAGGAACGTTGAGATAAAGACACGGACTCGGCGGTGCGGCGGGATCAAATTCAAAGGCCCCCATGTCCACGATGGCTGAACCGTTGGTATTGCCGGCAAGGATTCGCGGGTTGCCATCTAAATCTATCACAGGCAATAGCGGCGCTCCATTCGTGCCCGTGTCAATGCAGGGAGATCCGGCAAGTAGATGAAAATCCCCGCTGGGAAGGCAGGCAAAGAACGGGTTGGTGGAAATGTTGCCATCAATTACATTCAAATTGGTGACAACGCCTCCTTCATAAATGTTGCCTTCGGCGGAGTAGAAATCATTGAATTGAGTGACGGGACTACTTCCATCCCATGGGCCTAAAATGAGCGCAGGATTTCCTGTCACGATGTTATTAAAAATCTCCGAACCGCCTATGAATCCTGAAAGGTTGATTCCCGCCCCGCCATTGATCCCTTGGACCCCATTCCCCACAATTGTGTTATTTACCATATAGGGACCGCGATCTCCGTAGGGAACGCCGGCCCAAACACCGTTGCCCGCATTTCCTACAATTACATTTTGAATGATGTTCGCATCACACTGATTATACATCAGGATGGCATCACCGTAATTGTATTCAATTAGGTTGTTGTTGATGGTCGGCGAACCCGCTGCTGCCAAAGAAATTGCTGTCTGCGGGCCGCTTCCGCCGTTGTATTGGATAATGTTGCCTTGAATTACCGCAGATCCAGCACCCCCCAGGTAAACGGCGCTACCGGAACAGCCGGTAATGGAATTGTTTTGAATAATTGGAGAACCAAAATAACTGTCAACCCCCGTTCCACAGTTCGCTACCACATTGGAAATAATCGTTGGCGACGAAAACGAAACTGAAATTCCACCGTTGGTGATGGTAAAGCCAGATACAATTGAGTTTGATGTTTCACCAGTGCTAAATGTAATGGCAGACAATCCCGCAGGTGGGTTTATCAAGGTTTCCGTTGGTCCATTCGCGCTGATCAATAGGACCGATTTACCATTGAAATTAACTGACTCATTGTAAACTCCGGGCGAAACCAGAACGGTGTCGTTCGTAAAGATATTGGCGGCATTAATTGCCGCCTGAATGGTCGGAAAATCAGCCGGCACGCGAATCGTCTTCGGAACTGGAACGGGAATCGGGGGAGCCAGTTGCGAATTATATCGAATCTCCCCCGTCATCTGAGTCATTGTGCATATACAACTATTTGTAAAAACCAGCCACAGCCGATCCACCTGTCCGCTGCTGTTAGTATGAATCTCAAAAACTTGAAAACTGCCACATTCGTAATTGCACCCACGGCCATTGCCGGAAATATCAATGCCTGGAGAACTTCCATTGAACGGCCATCGAGTGGCGTCCGTGTATGTGCCTACTGTCAAAGGGGCACCTCCGGGACCGGCAAATACAAAGCCGAAACCAAAGGCGCTAGCCGAAGTTCCCGAAACACTAAACTGGCTCGGATCTTCTGTGAAATAAACCCGCCCTTGTCCAACAAAGTCGCCTGGCCAACTGATGAATAGAACTAGATTCGATTGACCATAAGTTAGGCCAGTGGCCAGCCACACACTCGCTAAACAAAGACATAAAAAGCGCATATCATGATTCCATATTTGCAATCTTCACCGGCGCACCCGGAAGAATTTTGCGGGCGCAGACATGTCCAGGTTTGTCCATGAATTTCCCTGGAATGGCACATCGGTGTAAGGTCCCGTCGGCGTGGGAGCCCATTGCAGAACCCCCGTTCCATTCCAATTGAGCACCAGTCCGTTTCGGGTTAATTGAAGTTGTAAAAGTTGAATGAATGGAGCAAGGGCCAACCCGTGATAATACCCGGACGCAATCCCGACGACATTTGTCGCGCTTGACGGCACATTCATTTGACCAAATGTATTGTCACCCCAGCCGACAATGCGACCATTTGAACACAGGGCAAAAGTGTGAAAATCGCCGGCGGCGATGGCAACGACGTTGGACAGTCCCGTTGGCACATTTGTCTGGCCAAAAGTGTCGTCACCCCAAACCACAACGGTTCCATTGGAACAGAGCGCGGCGCTGTGCAGATAACCGGCGGTGATGCCGACGACATTTGACAGATTTGAAGGCGGTGACGCCTGACCAAAACTATTGTCGCCCCAGGCAACCACGGTGCCATTGGTCAGCAGTGCCAGGCTGTGATTACCCCCGGCGGCAATCGCCTCAACTGGCATCCAATCGAGATTATTTACCCATACCCAACCCCACCACCAATTATTCACCCAATAACCTGGGAATAGTTGAAGGGGAATATCTGTCTGCCCATAAGTGTCATCTCCCCAGACAACCACGGTTCCCGATGACAGCAGAGCCAGACTGTGGGAATCGCCGGCAGCCACACTCAACGCGGATGACACCGTGCCGGGAACGTCAGTCTGGCCTGAATCATCCAATCCCCATGCGACGACGCTGCCATCCCCGGCAATGGCGAGATTATGATCCGCCCCGGCGGCGACGGATACGAATGGCAAGGAGTTGGTAGGCACATCTATCTGTCCTTCATCATCAAATCCCCATGCCACAAGCGTCCCGTCACGCCGGATGGCAACCGAATGATAGTCCCCGCCCGCAATCGCCACGGCATCGTCGAGATTGGCCGGCACATCGGTTTGTCCACCGGAATCATCGCCCCAAGCCATGACGGATGAAGCCGGCAAAAAGACGCTGATTCTGCCGGTGGATGAGACACTGCCATATTGATTGGTGATAATGACCGAATAAAACCCCGACTGCGACGGCGTGATGTTGGTCAGATAAAGGGACGCGTCCATGTTTGTAAGTTGAGTGGTATTGAGGTTCCAACTGTAGGCCAGCGGCGGCGTGCCAGTTGCGACTGGATTCAAAACTATTGTTTTTCCCTCATCCACGACTTGGTTGGACAATCCGATTTGCAGCGTGGGCGGCAGATAAACCGTCAATTGAACGACCTCACTGGTGGCCGCGCCATAGGAATTTGAAGCCACGACGTAATATGCACCCTGATTTGTGGCTGCGATGGAAGCCAGAAATAAATCGGGATTGGTCTGGCCGGAAATTCGTTTGTTCTGGAAATACCAAGCGTATTTGATGGGATTCAAACCATCGTCGGTGCCCGTGGCCAGACTTTCAAAAGCCATGCTATTGCCAGCCACTGCCGCCACGGAAACCGGTTGCAAGACAAATGACGGTTTGGCTGGCAGCACCGTCAAGGTTGCGCCGGTGCTGACGGCAGTTCCCAAAACGTTTGAGACCAGCAGTTGATACATGCCGGCATCCGCTGCCTGCGCATTTGAAATGACAAGTTGGAATGAATTGGCTCCGGGCAACAAGACATCATCTTTATACCATTGGAATGTCAGCGGTGCGCTGCCAATCACACTGGCATTGAACACCGCCTGACTTCCTGCCGGAACAGAAACGGGAACCGGGCCGGAAACAATCAACGCCTTGGAAGGCAACACCCGCAAAATGATGGGCAGGCTGGTGGTCGTGCCAACATCATTTGCCAGAGTGACTTGATAATAGCCTTCGTCGCTTGATTGGGCGTTGGACACGGTCAAGGTGCTGTTCGTGGCATTGACAATGGTTGTGCCGCCAAATGACCATTGATAGCTCATCGGAGCCGTGCCGAGCGCGCCGACGGTCATGGTGGCGTTGCTGCCGGCGAAAACGCTGATGATGGACGGCTGGTTGGTGATATAAGGCGGTGACAAGACCGTTACCTGCGCTACAGTGCTTGTGACCACACCAAAAGAATTGCTCACGATGACTTCATAATTGCCCGATTGCAGGAATTGAATGTTCGTTAATGTGAGAACATAATTAGTTGATCCGATGATGCTGGTGTTTCCAAAATACCATTGATAAAATAAAGGATTTAATCCATTTGCCGTAACGGTCAAATTAACATCCGTGCCGGCGGTAACTATTGTGTTAGTTGCCGGCTGCTGGATGATTGAAGGCGTCTTTATGAGTTCCATGGAAATGCTTTCAATGTCGCCATCGGAACTGTTAAAATACCAAAGTTTTTGATCCAGACGATCCACGGCTTCGACAGTGGAGGCGACGGGAAGACTGTAAATTGCTTGTTTTGCGGCGGTATCATAAGCCTGGGTATCGCTGAAAGCAATTGAACCGTTCGTGGAGCAGGAATAGATTTCGTCTCCGATCACCCCAAAATCCACAAGATTGGAATCATACATGGCGCTTGTCCAAAAAAGCCGGGATCCATCCATGCTCATGACCAGATTGCGCGAACCCGCGGGGTAATGTTGGCCGGCGTTTGTAATGCCAATGAAGGAATTGTTTCCAATGTCATATTTTGTAATTCCAGCGCCGGTGTCGTCATTATCCACGTGATAATAGTATCGCCCGCTCGGGTCGCACTCGCCATCACCTTCGCGCAACCCTGCTGTCGCGATTGTCGCGCCGTTGGTGGTGTTAATCAGGCTGGCTGTAATCCACTGATCCTCGCCTTCAGTGACGATTTGGCCTGCAAAGCTTCCGCTTAATTTGTAAACATCAGTGCCGAGAAAAAGAGGTGGAAGTTCTGTCCCGGTCTTCAAGTCCACAACGTGCGTTTGGTCGTTCTGCCAGTTGGAAACGTAAAGCCGGTCTTCAAACCTGTTTATGCTCATGTCGGTTGGATTTATTCCGATGGGAATGACCTTCTCAACAATACCTGTATCAGTATTTAGAAAGAGCAAAAACGCGTCGGCGTTAATTCCACTGCCTGGGTGCAAAACATAAATATAATCGCGGTTGGGATCTGCTACTATCTTTAGCGGATTAAGATCATACAATTGCAGCACCAAGGACAATTGCAGTGAAATTCCATTGGCCGTCAGTATTATCTGATTGGTGTAGAAACCGCTAATCAAGTTGGTTGTATTAAAACTTAAAGTAACCGAAGACGGAGTCGTGCCATTTGTGGCGGAAGCTGATAGCCAAGATTGTCCAATAGCCAGATTCCACGCCGCAGGCAATGGTGCAGTGAACGCGATTTGTTGTGGAAGAACCGGCATCCCGGCAATACCGGCTGATGTCAGGTTTTGCTGTGAAACGGTTAGCGGCGAAGTTGCGAACGACCAGATTGATCCGGCATTGGTAACACTCAAACCGATGCCGTCCACCCGCCAATAATATATTGTGCCAGAAGACAACGGTTGTGGTAGAAGTTCCATCGGCGAACCGACTCTTCCCAAGTATTGTGAAGAAGCGGGAGTAGCATTGGCAACGTCGAATTGGTTGGTTCCGAAATAAACATCGTAGTTTAGTGCATAGGGTGAAAATGTCCACACCACGTTGGCCAACGGCAGATTAATCACAGCGCCGTTCGCAGGTGTCGGCACAATGGATGGCTCGCTCACCGGCGCGACCGCATTCATATCGTAAATCAATAGATTGCTCGTGCTAGGCTGGTAGCGAAACAGGCTTCTTTGATCGCCAGACAAAATCTGAACGGTGGCTGAAAATGGAAAGTTAGTGAGTTGGTTGCCGTTGTCAGAGCTAAAAACCTCGGTCGGTCCGAAAGCTAACGAACCGTCAGCGGAGATGGCATAGATGTTGTCGCTGAATTGAGTCAACAGGGCCGAAACATCGGTTGCTGACACCATTTGAACCTTGTTGAAGACCCGCGTCTCTGTAGCATCTATTAGAATCGGAGCGTCTAACGGTCCAAATCCCTGAAATGGACCCGTTTCTAATCCCGTTAGATTATTTGTCACGGTATCTACCCGTTGTATGTATGAAAAATAGTCAGTCCCGTCATCCCCCCCTGTCCCCCATCCATATTGATAGAAAGTATACAAGGTATTGCAGTCGTGGGTGAGCACCATTCCACCGACAGGGGCACTGTAAACTCCGACATTTGTGCCGATTTCATAATCGAATGTTGTGATTCGTGGCCTCAATGCACCATCGGTAAAATAGACTAAATTTGAGCGGCCAGCCGCTACATGAAGCGGATAGGAAGGGTTGGCAGCATAAGGAGTGGAGATGGCTTTCTCAGCTACAACACCAAATGTATCGAGATTTACTTTTGAAATTGTCCGGCTGCCAGTGTTGATTACATAAAGAGCATCACCACCCGGGGCTATTGTCATGTCCGTTGGATTGGTTCCAACGGTGATCTCTGCAATTGTTAAGCCGCTACTCGCATTTAGCGCCAGCAAAGTTCCAGCATTGGTGCCCGTGGATTCGTTAAGCGCATATACTTGCGGGCGCAAATAATCAGGGAGCAGTTTCACTATGACACGCCCAGATAGATAGTTTGTTGCCACTTGGGCAGATAAACGGGGTGGCACGCAGAAAATCAATGAAAACAATGCCACATAAAACCAAAAATGGAACCATTTCATAAATCGGCCTTCAAAAAATAGCAAAAACAAAACAAAACGATAATATCAGACAAACATGACCAGTCAATTTAATTGCTCATCCAGCAGAAAGCACACCGCTCGCGCTGACTCCACTTTCTCGGCCAGATGATTCGTCAGCGCCAGTGACACGATGGCTTTCTGGCCAATCACTTTCAACGGCGAGACCGTCACCGCAAGTTGTGCGCTTGCCAGCAACGGGCATAGCAGCATAGGTCGTGTAGAGGCCATTCAACACCTGGGCGGCCACGGTCAACTGATGAGTTCCCGGCGCAAGTTGCAGGGGTGCGCGCCATTGCATCGAATTGGTGCTGGTGCCGATTGTTGTCACCGGCACCGATTGCACCACGGGTGCTAATGGTTGGCGCGTAGGGTTCATAAGGTTGCCGTCATTTCCTGAATAAAATGACGATGGGCAGAGATCGAGTAGATAGAAAACACTATGGTGGCCAGCAGCAGCACAACACAACTCGTCACTAAAGCAATCTTTCTGGATTTTTTGAGATTGTTAAATTCGTGCTCGAACGGGAGGCCGTGACTAAAGGTAAAACCGCAGACAATTAAAACATATAAATTTAAGTAAGCGAGCACAAGGAAAACAAGTATGTATTCTGGCTCGGAAAGACGAGGCGCAATCTGTTTTCCGGCGAAAATGTCAATCCACGACGAAATGTTCGTGAGGTTAAACGACTCGATCAGCGTGATAATGGTCATGGCTCCGCCCGCCCTGTAGGTGATCTTCTTTGCGCGGGAAAGCTTAAAGAGAATGGTAAATCCCGTCAGATATATTTCCTTCAAAAAACGAATCATAAGCATTAAGTATTGTTTGACAAAATAAATCACAAATCATTAACATCATGGCCCAATTTAGGGGAAAGGATTGGCGACTGAATTTCTATTACTTCCAAAACTATTTGGGCTGACATAATTATTATAAATATTAGCGCTCTGAGCATCGGTAAACGGTTGAAATACTCCTTGCGCAGTTGCAGCGACCCCTGGCACATGGTTGATTAAACTTCCCGCAAGATACCCTCCGCCAAGAGCAATTCCCAGAGGGCCACCCGCCTCCACACCACCTATTGTCAAGCCAGACTGTGTTAAGCCGAGCGCTGTCACCGAAACAGTGGTGTTAGCTCCAAATTGCAAGCCCGCTTCTTCATTGTTTGCGTATCTATTGTAGTCATAGCCTATCCCCACTCCAGTTAGTGCAACGCCTCCGTATTCAGCAATTTGCCCGACAGTCCCAATTATTTTAGTAGATCCATTTCCATTCACCCAACCACTCTCGTATAACGAGATATTACCTGGCGCGTTCCCAGACAATGTTCCAACTCCGATGGTATATGTGCTATAACTGCTCGCTCCAACGACATCATAAGCGAAATTCGCGCCTCCAATCATTGTGGATGTCGTTTCGGAAGACAAGGAAGTTCCTGTTGAGGAAAATAAACCTCCTCCTAATACAGTTCCACTGGAATTGAAAATATTTAGGCTTGTATTTACACCAAAGAAAGTCTGTCCTGTATTAACAGACCCACTTACTGACGACACCGTATTAGCTCCAGACCCGCTCAAATTAAGTTGGTTGGCTGACGCGCTACCGTAATATTGCGATGTTATTCTTCCATCCGCATCCACGCGATTGATCGGGTCACCGCCGCAGAAGGTCATACCGCTGGCGTCAATCTCATTCCACACAGAGTCATACGTCAGCCAGCGCCCGGAAATCGGGTCATACGGTCGCAGTCCGACATTGTAAAATCCGGTGATGTCCGTCCAACGTCCCCGCCAGGCGGAGGCTTGCGCCACGTCCGCGCCGTTGGCCAACGGCAACGGCTGGTAGCCCGGCACCGCGCCATAACCGGTGGGACGGGACGGAAACCAATTCAGCACGCCGTTGGCCAGTTCCGCCAAAAGGTTGCCGCGAAGATCGCTGATAACCGGATTAAATAAATTCAGCCCCGGCGAAACGCCGTCCAAGCCTCCGGTGCCATTCATACCGCCATACTTCCCGTTTAGGTCAGGCCCGTAGAGTTTCCATTCGGTCGTGTTGCCGTAGTTGACGCCGAGTTCCAAGAACTCGACTTGCGGGTCGAAATAAGAATTGATGGTGGTCGGCTGGGAAGTGAAAGCCACGCCATTGGTCACGAGAATGCTCGTGGTGGAAAGGCGGCGGTTAAGACCGTCATAGGTCGCCGTCCAGTTGTAGCCGGAGTTGCCGGCATCGCGCTCGGTAACGGCGTGCAATCGCCCGCGCGCGTCCCAAGAGAGAGTTTGGGTGCGGTCAACACCGTTGGTAGGATTGCGCCAGACACGGTTGGTGATGTTCCCGGCGGCGTCATAGTTGTCCGTCGCGGCCTGATAGGAGGCGATGTTGGTGAAGGTATTGGTGGCATAGGTCGTGTAGAGGCCATTCAACACCTGGGCGGCCACGGTCAACTGGTGGGTTCCCGGCGCAAGTTGCATGGGTGCGCGCCACTGCATCGAATTGGTGCTGGTGCCGATGGTCGTGACCGGCACCGATTGATTGTCGAGCCATGCGTTCAAAGTCACCAGGCCAATGGTATGGCCGTAGGCCGCATAGGAGATCATGGTGTTGGTCGAGGCGCTGACACGCGAGAACGCCCCGGCAAAGCCGCTCCACTGCGGGGTCGAGGCTCCGCTTTGCCCGGCGGAAGTCAAAACTCCGGGGCCACTGGCAATGCCGTTATCGTATCCGAACGTGTTTGTCCAAGTGGTTGAGGCATTGACGTTGAGTTGTTCCTGGGTCAATCGGCGGCTGGAATTGGCGTAAGCGTAAGCGCGGTTATCCATGCCGAAATCCCCCCGCAACAGGGAATGTGACAAGAGCAAACCGTCACCCGACCATGCAAGCGATTCGCTCAACACCGCCGAGGAATTGACACTGGTGCTGATGGCCAGCGGACGGCCTTCGCCATCGCGCGAAATGATGCTGGTGGAACGGTTGCCCACGTTGCGACTGGTTAACAAACCGGAGGTATTGTAACTGTAACCGCCGCTGCCGGTCGGGTCACTGGCGGCGATCAAATTGCCATCCGCCTGCCAGCCAAAGCCGTAACCGGCAGAGCCAAGGTTCAGTTGTGTGCGCCGTCCGGCGGCATCCCAAGTCTGATTGTCGCTGTAGCTGGACGGCCCGTTCACCGATTCAGATGCCAACTGGCCATAGACATCGAAGGTGCGTTGCACTGAAACCGCCGGGGCGGTATTGGTGCCGGTGAACTGTTCGGTGATGTTGGTGATAAACCCGCGCGGTTCATATTGCAAAGTCGTCGTCAAGTCCTGTTCCGGCAACGGGCCGGTGTAGGCAAAGTTGGTGGCGCGCAACCACGAATCGTAGGAATAGACGCAAGACACTCCGCGTCCATCCGTCCTGGTTTGCAACAGACCGGCAAAGGGACTGCCGCCGGCAAACCAGGAGTAATTGTTGCTGCGCGTGTAACTGCCTCCACTTTGATTCCATTCCGCCAACATCCGGCCAGAGTTGGTGTAGCTTGCCGTATAAACCAGATTGCTGCCTGGCATGACGCGGTTGGTCAGGTCGTTTAATGGATCGTATGCGTAGGTCGTCACGGCATTGTCGCGGTCAACCTTTTGCGTGACGCGATTAAGACCGTCATACGTCAGGCCGGTGGTGGTCCAGGTGACGATTGAACCGCCGACAGAAGTGTCGTGCTGGGACGAAATCAAGTTTCCGGCGACGTCGTAGCGGTTCAAAGTGAAATCTCTGGCCCCGCTCGACGGGTAGGCGATGGACAACACCGTATGGCCGTCGTCATCCGTCCATGTTGTGTGGCTCACGGCGTTGGCTCCCGAACCATCCGTAACCGTGACGCTGTTGTGGTCGCCGGAGTAAGAAAAATACTTTTCACGCACCAGCGCGCCGGATGAACCAAAAACCAGAGTGCTGGTGGCGCGGCCGAGCACATCCATTTTCGTGACAGTGGTTTCGGCCAGGGCGTTCACGTTGGTGGTCGCCAACCCGGCGGCATCAAAGGAACAGGTCACCGAATGTTGCAGCACGTTGGTCACATAAGTGACTTGGAAGGTAATTGGATTTTCCTGGCTGCTCACCGTGACAATGGCCGGGCCAGCCGTCATCTTCAGCCGGTTAAAGCCGTCATAGACATTGGTAAATGCGTTGCCCGCCGCGTCCACTTTGAGGATGACGTTGCCCCGTCGGTCAAAACCGGAAACATTCGTCGCCAAGGCGGCACCGCCACTGGAATAGAAAGTGCGCGTGGCAAGCAAATTGACATCATCATAAACCGTCTGCCAATAGCTGCCGTTGCTCAAATACTCGCGTTTCACCCGGCCATCCAGATAATAGGTGGCACCGTTGGTGGCTCCGTCGGGCGTGGCAACGAAATCGGGATTTCCGGTTTGGGTATAGAGCGTTTGCGTCACTCCGCCCAGGGCGTTGGTGGCCAAAGTCACCTTGCCGCCATTCTCATAGGCAAACTTTTCCATTTTCAAAACCGCGCCATTGGTTTCCCAAACCTGCTGCTGGACGACGCGGCCCAGGGGGTCGAACTGATTGGTGATGACCACGCCGCGCGGATCAGTGATGGAAGTCAGGTCTCCAAAACCGTCAAACGTCTGGAACGTGGTGGCATAGGCGGCGCTTCCGGCGGGCGCTTCCACGCCGGTGCCGTCACTTTTGGCCTGGGAACGCGACTTGATTTGCTGGATGTTCCTGCCCGCCCCATCGTATATGTTATAGACGTAATCCTGCGGATTGGAGCGCGTGCCGTAATACCATTCCAATTCGCCGTTGCGGTTGTAATAATTGAATTCCGACGAAACATTGTTGGCGTTCGCGTCGAAGACCTGCTTGGAAATGACCCGCCCCATCGGGTCGAAATCCAATTGGATGGTGCCTCCCCCGGCGGTTTGATCCTGATACATCTGCCCGCGCAGGTTGTAGCTCAAATAATGGATGATGGCCGGGTCGGTGTCGGCGGAGTCATCCGGCGTGGCCGGATAGCTGGTGCTTTGAATCAAGAACCCGTTGCCACTGAAACTGTAAAAGTTCGTTGCGCCGCCCTCGACCTTTTGCCAGCACATGCCGAAGGCGAAATTGGTGGTGCCGAGGCTGGAGACCTGGGCAATGTTGGTGTAAAAATAATAGTTTGTGGCCACCGGCGTCAGGCCACTGACCCGCACAGTTTGCAACGGCCGGAACGGGTCGGCGCTGTCATAGGTGAATTGGACGCCATTGCCTGATGGGTCTTTGACGATACTCGGCAGATTGTTGGTCGTGTATGTGGCGGTGTTGGTGGCTGTTTGATTGGAAAATCCCTCGCCGGTGAGATTGCCAATAATCACTTTTTGGGTGACGTTTCCGAAAGAATCATAAAAGAACTGATTGGTGAGGCCGCGCTTGTCAATCGAGTATTGCAGGCTGCGTGGATAAAAGCCGGGCGCGTTCGTGGCGGCATCGGGGAACCACACCTGCTGGAGTGTGTGCCCCAGCGGGTCAACCGTGTTGGTGATCAGGTTGTTGGTGTAATAATAAACGGTGGAATGATGGAAGAAGTCGTCCACGCGCGTTGCGCCGCTGGCAAGCTGGTTGGTGATGCTGGTGATGTTGTTGGTGTAATAAAAATAGGCGTTGGTAAATAACACCAAGTTCGTGCCGACAGTTGCCGCCTGGGTTACCACGCGGCGCAGATTGTCATAGGCGTTGGCCACAATACGCCCGCTGGGTTTGATGTCCTGAACAATCAGGTGCATCGAGTCGGTGTTGGTGGTGATGGCCGTGCCGTTGGTGGCGGTGAACGTGTAATGCTGGTATTGAAATTGTTCCTGCGAGGAGTCCGGCAGGGTGACGTTGATCAGGTCGCCATAATTGTCATATTGATAATAGACAAACCGCCCGTCGCCAGTCATGGCCTGGATGATTCTTCCGTAGAAATCGTATTTGAAAACCAGCGTGTTGCCGTTGGCCATGTTGATCCGGTTCAACTGGCCCCAATCATCCGCCATGTTATTGGTGCCGTAGTAAAACTGCGCATAATTGCCGGCGGCATCCTGCCATCGGGTCAGGTAGGGGCGGGTGCGGGAGAGCGAGTTCGTGCCGCTCATCACGGGGAAAGACATCACCTGATAGGTGCGCTGGCTGCCGTCCGGCGCGGCGATGACGTAATTGGTGCCGCTGTTGGTGGTCAGCACGGAATTGAAAAGATTGGCGGCTGACCCCACGCCGTAGATGCTATTGTTGTTCAGGGTGGGATTGTCCCGCGGCAGAACTTTCCAGACGTTATTCGTCAGGCGATACGCCAGCGTGGTCCCGTCCAGTTCGGCGGCGTAAATGATGTTCGAGGCGATGACCAGAAACGGATTGAAGTTCATTTTCCAGCCGTATCCAAATTCGTTCGCCTGCAAGTTCTGACTGGTATAGTTCCGGCGCAACTGCAACGGCAGCGGTCCCGGCAGGGACAAATCCACCGTGTCCTCATAAAACTCACCGGATGTCACATTGACCGGCTCGGCAATGGTCTGCATGGCGCTCCGCTGGCCCGCGTCGGTCAGACCGATGGAGCCGGTGTTGCCATCGCCAACCATCGCGGACTGCGTGGTGCCGCCGGATTGACCGCTCAACAAGGTAAATTGTTGGGCCTGCTGCGTCTCTTGCGGCGTCAGACTGATGGTGTTATTGCCCAATCCGGCGGTGTCCAGGGGGGAGAGAACGGACGAATACGTGTCCCCGGCGGTTGGGTTGTTGTAAATAAAAGTGGGGTCGCCGGAGGAACTCACGTCCAAATCCCAGGACAGGGTTGGCACCGTTGGGGGCGTCGTGTCAAAGCCCGGTTCTTCGCTGCCCCAGCCGCCATGGAGCGTCGCGCTGTTGGCCGAAATCAAGGCGTATTCCGCCGACTCACCGAGAATCAGCGCGCCCATGCCAATATAGGTTTGGGGCGCATTGGTCATTTTGGCCGGCGTAATCAAAACGCGCGCATAAGCGCCGCCCGGCTGATTAAAAATATTGGTGACGGAAGCCCACATACCGGCATCCTGGTTCTGGAGCAGGTTCGTGCCATAGCCGGTATAGGACTGATTTCCGGCGGCGGCATAATTGTTGGCGTAAAGTTCAAGAATCGGCGAATTGCCGTTGGTGGCCAGTTGTTGGGCCATTTGCAGCAGTCGCACGGTCGAAACGGCGCTCTGGTCGGGAAACATGCTTTGGATCATGTCATGTTCCTGGGCCGAACCCGCTGTGATGAACAGGGTGTAATAGTTCTGCAACGCGGTGAAATCGGGCACGCCGCTGTTGAGTTGCAGGCTTCCATTTCCTATCCTCAACTCGACGTCATTGAACATGTCCACTTTGGCCTGCATGTTCGTCGCGTTGCCGGTCACCCCGATGACGCCCAACCCCGATGAAAATTTGATCAAGTCGCGCACCTTGTGCCATTGCTGGTTGTTCGCGTCGAAGGCGTCGTTCTTCTGGAAATACCCCATGCCCAGCAAATACGCGGCAGTCCCCTGATAGTCCCACACGTTCAAGGTCATGGTCGAGTTGGTGGCGCGTTGCCGTTGCAACCCCCAATAAGTTTCCTCGTGCTGCTGCAACATCAGGGGGCTGACTTGTCCATAATCCAGCGCGATGGCGGCGACATCGCCCAAGTTGCAATGGGCAACATTGGTTGAACCGGTTGATTCGCTTAACGGGAGCCAGGAGGAGGGCGAAGTCAAACTGGCCACCTGCCGATGGTGGATGCTTTGAATGGCCAGATAGCTGAGCGAACCGACGGGCACGGAATTGGATTGCAGGGCAATGGAACTTGGGCCGGCAAAGGCTTGGACGGTGGTCACACCTTGCCGATAGGGGGCCAGCCACAACGACAATTGCCCGGCATTCGTGAACACCAGAAATTTACGGTCGCCCAAGTCGCATGAATCCCAAGTGCCGCTGTCCAGCACCGGGCTGCCGCTCACGCTGTTGTTATACACCTGGACGCGGACGGTGTTAAAGACGTTCGCCAAGAATGGGAAATTGCCGGTGTCGCTCAGATTGTCCACAACGGCCAGCGTGTTCAGGTTGGTCACCGCGTCGGGCTGCGGCAGGTAAGACCAGGACGGAAATTGGTGCTGCCGGTTGAAGGCCCGGACGCCGAGATTGTCCATTGAGAATGAAGGCCCCAAGGGACTCAAGTATTGCTGCACGAATTCCGGGAACAGTTTGGAAACGACGTTCTCGCTGTCCAGATTCAGAATGTTGGTGTTCCCGCGCACATACTGTTCCACCCATTGCAGCGCCGTGCTGTAATTGGCAGGCATATAATCATAAAGGTTGACGCCTTCGACGATCTCGTGGTCTTTGAGCCACGGGAAAATATACACGGTATTCGTGCCAATATTGGCGACCACCCAGGGATAATTGAGCGACAACATGCTGTTCGTAATGACAGGAATGCCATTGGGGTATTGCACGCCGCTGACCTGCACTTCCCAAAGCTGGCTGATGTGGTTCGCCGACATGAACAGATTGTTGTTTGTTGGGAAGACGTAAGCCGCCGAATAACCCGCCTGCCGCAACAAATATACCAGCAGGGCGCATTGTTCGATGGGCGAGCCGCGTCCTTCAAGGAAGGTGCCCAAGGCGCTCCGGTCAATCCCGCCGCAAGTGACCTGCGGCATCACCGAACCATTGGCCTGGGCGGTGGCATACGGGTCGGCCAGTTCAATCTGGTTGATGACATAGCTGGCCAGCGCCAGCGGGTCCTTGTTCATGTCCAGCACGAACTGATCCAGAACCGGATGCCGCCGCAGTTCCGGGCTGCTGTCCAAGTTCGTGTAGGCGGTGTTGTTGGTCAGGACATATTGGTTCGTAACGGCCAAGTTGACGCCCGCCGGGCCGGTCACGGTGGCGTCCGCATAAGTCGGCGGCGTTGGCGTTCCCTGGAAGAACAGGCGACTCATGTAGATGGATTGCAGATACGAAGGCTGGCAAAAATCCAGGGTATAGAGTGGCGTGTAGGACCAAACGCCGGCGGAGTTGGTGGCAAATGGCGCGAGCGTTGTATTTCCCACTTGAACTTTGCCGAGCACTTCGACCTTGTAAAAATAGTTGGTGGAACTGGCGACGTGGGTCAATTCGTATCCCGTCAAGATGTAGTTGGTGATGACCTGGCCATTCAGCCAGCTAAGGTCAAAGACCTCGTCACTGGTCAGGCCGTTATCAAGAAATTGCACGGTTGTGGTCAGGCCGTTGGTGGTGAGTGTGATGGCCCCGCCATTATTCATAAAGGCCGTCCAGAGGTTGGAATCGGCGCTGACGGTCCGGCGCGGCAGCGGAATGGTAAAGACATTGACCGGGGCGACATTGGTAACGCCGGTGACAAAGTTGGTCGCGGCATAAACGGAGATGCGTATGGCATTTGTGGCGGCGGGGGTGCTTTCGTCAAAGCCACCGGCATACACGCCAAAACGGTAGGGTTGATTGGGAAGCAATGATGAGCCGCCGCCCTGGCTACCAAAGGCCGTTACGGGATTGACGATTGGAATCACCGGGCCGGACAGGGAAGTGGACAGATAAACGGGCTGATTGGAAATGCTCAAAAACCACGGCGGGGAATTGGAATAGCAGTAGGAGTCGCTGCCGGTGGCGTTCAAGGCCACGCCCTGTTCCATGTCAATCGGCACCACGATGGAGCAAAAATCCAAATCGTGGGTGGTGAAGTTGTTAAAATCAAATGCGTCGCCCCGGAGAAATTCACCCCATCGTGCCGGTGGCGTCGCCGCGAAGCTCTCCGTTGGCATGAGTTCCAAATTGCCGCTAAATGGTGACAGCGTGTTGCCATTTCCGAACTGGCCAAATTCGTTATCGCCCCAAGCCCACACGCTTCCATCAGCCGCCATGCCCAGGGAGAAATTCTGACTGTTGGCGCTCAACCCAAAAGCATATTTAACAAATGGCGTTGCCGGAGCCAGTTGGGCGGGTGACAAAAGGCGCCCGTTCACCCATCCCCATGCGAAATTCTGCCCATTGGTCAAGGTGGCGCCTGAACAATAAAAATTAGCGCCGATGGCCGCAACCCCGCCCAAACTGCTGACCAGCGTTGGCACATTCACGTTTGAGGTGTTGCCCAAGCCCAACTGTCCGTCATTGTTAAACCCCCAAACCCAAACCGTTCCATCGCTTTTCAAGACTACGGTATGAAACGCTCCGGCGGCAATGTCCACCACATTGCTCATAACCGCGACCGGCGTGGGGGTAAAGTTATTCGCGCCGTTGCCGATTTCACCGTAGTATCCATAGCCCCAGCACCACACCACCCCGGATGCGTCCAGGGCCACGGAATGATACCCTCCGGCCACCACTTTGACCGCATTGGTCAGATTCGACAAAAAAACCGGTTGGTTGGTGGAATTGTAGGTTCCATTTCCAAGCTGCCCTTGGGCGTTGGTGCCCCATGCCATCACCTGGCCATTGGCAAGCACCGCCAGTGAATGCGCCGATCCGCCAGATACCGCCACGGCGTTGGTGATTCCACTGACTTGCACCGGCACGGCGCTGTTGCTGGTTCCGTTGCCAAGCTGTCCGCCATTGTTGCTTCCCCAAGTCCAGACAGTGCCGTTGCCTTCGACCGCCAATGAATGTTGCCAGCCGGCGGCAATTCCCGTGACGTTAGTCAGGCCGGGAATCCTCAAGGGAAAGCAACTCCCGGTCAGATTGCTGATTCCCATTTCGCCAACCTGATTGGTGCCCCACGTCCAGACGCTGCCGTCGGAACGCAATGCCAGGACCTGGCTTTGCCCCGCTGCGATTCCCAACGTGGTCATTTGACCCGAAGCAGCGTGGAGAGTTGCGGTGCTGATTAGAATAGAACCAAGAAAGCCGGCGATTTGGCTGAGTTTCATAAACTTTCTGATGTTGATGTGGGTTGTCAGTTATTGAACGGTGGCTCCGTTGGCCGGGCTGTCAATGAACACGGCGATCACGCCTTGCCCCGGATTGTTTGTCGTCATAACCGCCCAAAAAAATTCATCCGCGTATGGCCCGATATTTACCGTAAAATTCGTCTGCCCGGCAACCCCGTTGGTTATGATCGTCCAGGGATAATTCGCGTTCGCCAGCACCGGCGTCATTTGCAGATAATACGTCGCCGCCGGGTTGGTGTTGATTACGGTGATCAAAAGCTGGCCCGTGCCCGCCGGGGCAATGGTCAAATACGGCCACGGCCCGTTCTGTGTCGAAAAGGCTGGAGAAAGACCCTGCCCCATCGGCTTGGCGTTGGCGCTCATGGTCATTGTCGTTGCCGTTTCAATCGCTGCGTAGTTGACCTGAAGATCATCAAGCAGATAAATGCCGTCACCCAGGTTCCAAACCGGCAAGCTATAAAAATTGCCGGGCAGGGGTGGCCACTGCGAGCGGCTTCCTGGAGCGTGTTGCGCCGAGTAAAAGGTGCCAAATCTTGAGGCCGATGACGCCGGTGCCGGCGTCACCGATTCAACCGCCAGCAACATCACCTCCAAGTCCGAGGCCGAACTCCAATCCACATTCGCATCTGTCAACGAAGTCGCACCGCCCTGAACCGGCGTCGCGGCCTGCTGTGCGTGAGCCAGAATCAAACCGGCCATGCCCGCCGCGCTCAAGGCGGCAATCACCACTGATTTTTTTACAAGAGATTTCATATAAATACATTCTTTTCGGTTAATGGTTTTGATTCGTTTGGTCGGACAGCCCTTCCTGTCGGGTGGGGAAAACATGGATTATTAGCTGGATTAACTTATAGTTCAATCTAATGTAATTTACAGTTTTCACAGATTGTCTTTTTGGAAGTGGGCTTCCCTTTTGCGCCCGCGCTTGGCTGGATTCGCCAGATTCATCTCACAATAAAATCTTGCGGCAGAGTCCCCGTTCCGTCCAGATGTTTCTCTGTGACGTTTGGGAAACAAGCTGGCGTTCAAATTGAGCCGTTGTCTGCCATTATCAACCCTTTTTTGCAATGAGTTCATTTCGTTGCTTTGGCAGCCTTTACGAGTGGCAAAGAAAAATCTCCGATACAACATCCGCATGTCCGATGAGCAGCGGGCGGAACTGGAAGAAATGTGCCGTCGGCGCGGACGGCCATTGAGCTTCCAAGTGGAACATCTGATTGCTCTCGCCAAGCTGGTGATTGATTTTTGCGATGGCAACGACGATCTGGAAATTGTGCGTGAACGTCTCGCCGCCGTCAAAAAGCGTTCGCCAAAGAAGCGCAGTTGAATCGCAATTGAAGCATTTCGTCCGCGCTTTTCCCAATAGTGCGCTTCATAATTAAATTGTCGGAATGGATCTGTCATGCTGTTGCGGTTTCTTCGACCTGTGAAAGAATGCGGGAAAGAAAATCCTGCGTGTCAAATGGCTTCTCGATGAAATCCGCCGCGCCAAGATCAAGGGCGCGTTGCTGGTTTTCAATGGTGGAGTTGCCTGACACAAAAATCATGGGCGTATCTTTTAGATGGGGAATTTGTTTCAGGCTTTGAAAAAGCACGAATCCGTTGACGCCGGGCATGTCAATGTCGAGGGTGATTAAATCGAATATCTCCGTTTGAGCCAATTGCAGGGCTTTCGCACCATTCAAGGCCATCTCCACGTCGCAGCCGGCCTGTGTGAGCAGGAACACCATCATCAGTGCCACGGCCATTTGGTCGTCCACCACCAGAATTTTTGGCTTAACTGTCATAAACCCATGTTACGGCTCGTTGTGTTCGGAATCTTTCCAACAAGGCGGGCTGCCAATCGAACACGCTCAACCCAAGCTTTGAAGATTTGTTAGCAGTTTCAAAATTGAAGTCAACACTGTTCTCTTAAAAGAACAGAAATTTCGGGCACTAACCTAGCCTTCAGTCTGGATGACTGCTCCGCTCAATCTCGTCGGCCCCCAGGTGCGGCAATTTCGCATCAAGAAAAAGATCACCCAGGAAGCGCTTGCGGCCAAGCTGCAAGTCGAGGGCTGGGATGTCAGCCGTGAATCGCTGGCCAAGCTGGAATCACAATTCCGCCGGGTGCCGGATTGCGAATTGCTGTTTCTGGCCAAAGTTCTCGGTGTCGAGGTCATGGATTTATTTCCCGCAAAACTGGATTTGAAAAAACTCGACCCGGCGTTGCGCCTGAAAGTGTCCACCAAATTTCCCCGCCGGAAGCTCCGCAGTTCGTAGGCGATGATTTTGGGGATTCTGATTTGTTTCCAAAGAGACACTTTCCACGCGCGAAATCCTAAACGCAAAACCCCGGAGCCGGGCGGCGGGTCAAGGTGGAAATTCAAGGGCAACAGGGGAATTCGACCTTGACGCGACGACCGGCGACATACCATTGAATTCTGGATTCGCGCGTGGTTGGCTGGCGCGGCTGCGCTCCTGAAAACGAGTGTGTTTTCGGACGACGTTTTTGCATCAAACAGAGAAACCCTTTGGCAAACTATTTTGCCGGGTCGTTGGTGGCTTGCGCCTGATTATCGCCGTCCCGCAGCAAGTGCCGGATTTGTTTTTGAGAGACGCTGCTGCGAAAGAAAATACAGCCGTTGTTTTGTCCGTTGACCTGACGCAAATCAGCGGCGTAAGCGCCTTCCATCACCAGCACAAAACCCGGCGGACTGTCAAGGCCGTCATTTTGCGTCGGCAACACTTGGATGGGAATTTGGGCGACCGCCAGTTTTTGAAATGCCGCCTGATTGAATTTCATCACCCGCGCCATGTCGTTGATTTGGATTGCCATTTTGTGGTCGTAGCGGGCGGCAACCTCCAAACAGCTCAGGCAGGCGATGAGGATGGCCGCGCCAATGCTCCAAAACAAACTGGTTGTCCAAGCAGTTTTCCAAATCCGTTTTGACCATTCGGACTTGGCCTCGTCGGCGGCATCCTGAATTTTCTCCAGCGTTGGCATGACCTTCCAAGCCAGATCGTTGGTGTGCTGCACGAATGGCGCGATAATTTTCTGGTTGATGCCGGATTGAATCGAGTTTTGAACGACCTGCACGATGGCCTTGATGTCCACCTGTGCGCCGAGATTTTTCACCGTCAATTCAATGGCCGCAATGGTTTCATCGCATTTTTCCTGGGTTGCGCGGCAAAGTTCGTCGGTCTTTTCGGCATGGTTCGTGATGTTGGCATCGCGGGTTTCAATCGTTTTGGCGAGTAAACTAACTTCCTCGCGCAGTTCCTGAAGGGTTGCCAGCGAATCGGCGTTGGCCGAAATCATCCGGGCGGGGATGCGCTCGGCGTAATGAGCATACACGTCCAGCACGAGAAAAAGCTGGCTGAAAAACTGCGTGCTGTCACCGTCAGCGAAGCGATAATAAACTGCCCGCGCCAGCTCCCGCTTTTCAGCGGGATAGGCGGCCATCATTTCTTCAAATAAATCGGATTCGGGCATGATGATTCCTTTTTAGTTGGTGAGATTCACTTTTGCGCCGCGCTTGGCGGACAGCGGTTCGCCGATGGGCGGCATGATTTTGGGTTTAATGGTGGCCGCTTCAATGGCGGGCAACAGCTTGGCGGCAATCTGGTCGTATTGATTGAACATGGTCGCCAGCCAGTCCTGCAACACTCCCCGCGCCATGATGTCCAAGGCAAGCGTGTCGTTGCCGATGGCTTCATTGAACGGGATGCCACGCTGATGCTCGGCCTCCAGCTTGGCGAGCCGGAGCTTCACAAATTCCGACAGCACCGGCACGGTGAGGGTGACTGCACCGCAGTCGAGCAATTCTTTTTCCATCGGGCTGTTGTCAAACATCCGGTTTTTGGACGCCCGCGCCGGATTGCGGACGATGACGTAATCCACCTGTCTGCCGCAGAACTGGCAGACGGCATCGAGATTGGTCATTACGTCCATGTCATCAAAGGGGAACACCATGAGCGTGATGCCGATGTTTTGCGCGCTGGCGATGTCAAAGAAGTGCGTGGCCGCAAGCGCCTTCATCAATTGCCCGTCCAGATGCGCCCGTGGATCAATCAGCGTGACGGGCTTGGCCGTGGTCTTCCGCAAAATCAAAATAAGTTCGTCCAGGTCTTCAGGCTGCCCGCTCAAGGGCGTCAGCTTCACTTGGGCGGGGAATAATCGGGACAGAGTGCGGTTGTCGCCGTCCAGATCAAATCCCTGCCACGGGATGCCACGTTGGTTAAGCCAGCACGCGCGGGCGGTGGCTTCGATGCTTTTGCCCATGTTTCCTTTGGCCTGCATGGACAATATCAGGCGATGTTTGTTTGTTTTCATATATCAGTGTTGAACCGAGGTTGGTTGGTTGTTGTTGCTGCCTGCGCCGGCGTTGGTGCCGATGCAGATGGATTCACCGTGGCTGGCGATGCCGTTACCGCTTCGCTTTCCCAATGTGACCGCGCCTGACGCTTCAAGTAGCGCCGGTAGAACTGGTGCAATCCCTGAAACGTGATGACGCAATCCTTTTCGGTGCGAAGCCGGGCGGCGATTTCCTGCCACGTCTTACGCTGCTGGCGCTGCTCGCGGATGAATTCCGCGAACGGTTCGAGGCGGCTGTGGAATGGTCGTCCGCCGCCGGAACGATTGCGTTTCACCGGCTGGTTAACGTTGATGGATTTTGAATTCATCAACAGCGAGTTTAGAACACTTCATGCTGATGCTGGTAAAAGATAGTCGGCGATTAAAGGGCTAAAACTGACGATTCGGCAGGATAGTTTTGGCGATGGATTTTTCAGCGTTGAACTTGGTTGAAATCCGTTGATGCGATGCGTTGAACTGCGTTGAGCAGTGTTGACAGCGAATGTTGAAAAGCGTTTAGCAGCGTTGAAATCATCAACGCAAATCAACGGATTTCAACGCCTGTTTTTGCGGCGGCATTTTTCCGAAGCGAATGCGTCGGGGATGGTGTCATCCTTCTCCACTTCATTTATGCGTCTAGCAACGCCTCATTTTTCATTGCCGCGCGAATGTATGGTTTTTCATTTCAGCACATGGTAGATGCCCCAATTTTTTGGTGGTGGCTCATTTCATCATGGGCTTACCGTCAATTCATTTGGATGGCTTTCGCACTGAACGGGCATTTCTGAAATCGGAGCGGCGGAACATCTTTGTGGAGTCGCGGAATTTTAGAAATGCCCGTTGAGTGCGCCGCCGGATAGGTTCGGTTGGATGCGGCGATTTGTCTGGCCGGTTGCTGAATGCCTGGAAGCAAGCCGGCCAGTCAAAGCGCCGACTTATCAAATGGAAATGCCCTTGGATTTTTTGTAGCCCTGATCCAATTGCTGTTCCTGAAACCGCCGGATTTTCTCGTCCTGGCTTTTGGCGATGGCGGTCAACGGCAGAATTTCCGGCCAGTTGATTTGATGCTGGTCGGCAATTTTTCGGGCGCGGTGATCGGTCGTCAATTTCAGCACTTGATTGGCTGCACCCAACCAGTGTCTTGCCGGAACTTCACCGCGTTCAACCCGTTGCAGAAATTCATTTAGGAATGCGCGGACACAGGGCACCAAAATTTTCAGATGCGTCACGTCCTGTCGTTTTTCCTGCGGCACGCTGGCAACCAATTCCAGTTTGCAGGCCAGCAGGGAAATGGGGTCCAGGACGCGGATGCTTTTGCCGTTCCACTCCGCCTGAATTGCCAGCGCGTCCACCGAACCTGAAACACCGGGAATCCGCCGGACAATTTCAATGTTGGATTTCAGGTCGCCAATCTGGAAAGGGATGGTTCCGGCCAGCGCGGTCATTTGCACCTTGGCTGGATAACCCGGCGTCAATTCCAATTGCCGGGCGATGTGTTGCACATCATCGGAGCCGCCTTTGAAATCAATGTCCTCGCTGGTGAACGGCTTTAATTTTTCAAGCTGCGGGTCGGCTGGCAAATAATGTTCTGCCCAATAATTGACCGCCTGCCCGCCGATGAGCAGATACGGTTGTCCGGCTGCGTCGCGGATTTTGAGGACTTCCGAAAATTGTTGAAGGGAAAAGCCCACGGTTACGCCCATTGGGACATGGCGCGGGCAACCTGCTTGAAATTGGTGATGCGCCATTTGGCACCATTGCCAACCAATGATGCGCGTTGCTGAAGTGCCGCCGCTGCCTTCGGGCTGCGACGGGCCTTGCGCAGATTGGCCATGCGGCTCTGCGCTTCCTGCCGTTTCACTTCATTAAAATTCACCGTCTTCACACATCAACACATACCGCAATTCATGGTGGGAAGCAAGTTTGCGAACGTTCCCCTATTCCGTGTCCAATAGTCGAAAGAGTTCCGTGCGTGGAATGAGAAACTTTCCACGCAGCACCCGGCACGCCTTCAGTTTTCCCCGCTGGACAAGTCGATAGACGCTGAAATAATTCACGCCCAGCATCTCAGCGGCTTCGTGGAGGGAATAGGCGATTCGTTCGTTTGGTGTTTCAGTTGCGTTTGATTTGCTGGCATTCATAGTTTTTTCAGTCAGAGAATTTCTCCTCTACCACTGGAAATGTATAATCGAAATCACATATATGTTTTATAGGTAAAACCGATAGTTTGATTTTTAACTTGATGGATGCCATTGCGCACTGAACGGGCATTTCTGAAACCGGAAGCGAACGGAGCGGCCGGATGCGGATATTCGCAACCGTGCGCGCAGTGAGCGGGATTTTAGAAATGCCCGTTGAGTGCGCCGCCGGATAGGTTCGGTTTCAATGCGGCGATTTGTCTGGCCGGTTGCTGAATACCTGGAGGCAAGCCGGCCAGTCAAAGCGCCGTCTTTGTCAGCGTCGTTTTGCGCCTGACTGGAATATCGGTATGCCTTTGTCCCGGCGGCGAGTTGCCACGGCGTAGGTGCTTCGGCCCAATAGCGCGGCAATCTGGCCGTCCGGTCGTGTGCCAAGAATTTTGTCGTCTTCCGGTCGCCACAGATTCAACTTGGATTTGAAACAGGGGATGCCGCGATTATTGCGCTGGGTGTGGACGGCGTTGACACTCCGGCCAATCTTGCGGGCCAGTTTTTCGTCTCGCATGGTTCCGAGCAAGGCCAGTTCCGCCTTGGTCCAGGACTGCTCCACGACCGCCGGGATTTTCAGACGACGACGTTTGTAGCGGACGGTTTGCAACGTGCGGCCCAGCCGGTGCGCGATTTTCTGGTCGGTGGCGGTTCCCAACAGGCGCAATTCAAATTCAACCCAGGGCTTTTCACAACCGTCTGCAAACGGTTTGAGCCCGAGCGTCCGCCGTTGCCAGCGCACGTCCACCGCCGACCGCCGCAACTGTCCGGCAATGACGGCATCCGTTTGAGTGCCGAGTAATTTGTCTTCCGCCGGCGTCCAAGGCCGGACTTTCCGGCCGAAAATCGGAATCTTCATTTGCTGTCGTCGGCACGCCACAGCATGAAATGACCGTCCCCATTTTCGAGCCAGAATTTCGTCTGGTTCGGTGCCAAGCAGTTTGTCCTGTTCCGGCGTCCACGGTTTATCATCGGGATCAACCACGCAACGCCCGAACTGGCGTTTCTGCTCCGCCCATAGCTGTCGGCGGCGTTGGGCCATTTCCTGCCGATCCACCGGCTTGACCGGGATGCCCAAGAGGTTGCGATGATGGACAACGGATTTCTTGGTGCGTCCCAATTTGATGGCAATTTTGGCATCGGTATCCGTGCCAAGCAAGTGCTCCTCTGCGTCAGTCCAATACCGCGTATTTTCCCGGTGGAACGGGGGAATGTCCAATAGCCCCCGCCGTCTGGCAATCGTGGCAGAAGTGCAATTGAAACGTCTGGCCAAATCGCCATCGGCGTGTTTGCCCAGGAGCCGGTCTTCTTCGGGTATCCATTCACGTCCCCGGCCACTGACGCAGGGCAGTCCCAAAACAGTGATGCGTCTGGTTTGAATCGCTGAAAGGCTTCTTCCGGTCAAGGCCGCAACTTTATGGTCGGGCAACTTGCCCAATAAACACAATTCATCTTCCGTCCAGCGACGGCTGGCCGGACGATTGTAAATTCCCTTCGCTAAACGCCGATGTCTTACCGATTTTTTGGTCCGGCCAAGCTGCCGGGCCAGTTCCGAGTTTGACAGCGTGCGGGAAAGCAACAGCCTGTCTTCGGCTTCCGTCCACGGTTCGCGGTGCCGCTGCACGCGGGATGAAGATTTCAGTAGCATTGAGTTGGCCAGCGGGCCTTGCATTTGCGATGTCAGTCAATAGCCGTCCAAACTGGACTTCGCAAATACTTTTGGAGGCTGGAAAATGCCATTCCGACGAAATAATTTTTCAGTTTAGCTTTCCAAATCGGAATAATCGCCAATGATACCAACTGGTTTTGCGGTTTTCCACGCGAAATTCAACCCCTTCATTTTGTGTAACCCATTACACAAGCGAGGTTGAATGTTTTGCCATACTTGTGCCGAATGAAAAAATTATCGGCCAATCGCATTTTAACCGGCGGTGAACGCGGGGGCGTGGTATTGTCCAACTCCGGGGACGAAATTCCTTGCCTCCATCCCTTCAAGGTCGCGGCGAACTTTTTTCATTTTGTGCAATGGCTTGCACAAGGCCGGTCGAGAATTCTGCCATGCTGGTGCCGGATGAAAAAATTATCGGCAAATGGTTTTTTAACCGGCGGTGAAAATCGGGCGAACCATTGTCCAAATTCAGAGACGCGATTCGTGGTTTCCGTGGCTTTGGGGTCGCAGCAGATTTCTTGCAAAGTTTGCAGGGGGCGTCCGCCGTTTCCTGCCAGAGTCCCAGCCATGCCCAAAATAATTTCGATCCGCCCGGCGCTGCGGAAATCAGAAACACCGGCACTCAAAGTTTTTTGTGAATTTCATTTGGATCAAGGCTTGATCTTCGAGGCCGCCGGCTTCCGGCAAAATGGGGAGATGAAATGTTTCGATACAGACGGCGAAACAGGCCGGTGGTTTTCAAGGCAATTTTCAGCAACGTCCGCTTGGCTGAAAGCGTCCGCAACTGCGAAAACAAAGGCTTTTTCCAATGATATTGGGAAAAGTTCCCACGGCAAATCTTGTGCGCCAAACGCGCAACGCGATTTCAGAACCCTGATAGCCTTGCTCCGTATGTTCAATGTTATCGAGCATAAATACAGGCCGAATGCCAGAGAGCGTTTCACCGGGCAGCCGCCGCGAAATTATTTTGTGGCGGGCGAAATGGCAGTGGCGGATTTCCGCCCATGCGAAATTCGCGGGCGGAGGTTTTGTTGTGCGGGTGGTCTTCCGCCGATTTTCCGCGCGGTGGCGGTGAAGTCGAACCGGCAGCCGGGAAAACTTTTTGGGCGATGCCCGGCCAAACTTCCCCACCGGAATACTACGATGCCGGACTGTCCTCGGCTGAATAAACTTTCTTTTCCGGTGGATTCCGCCGGTCACTACGAGTGGAAATCCAAAAAAGCATTTTGTGACGTTGGGACACCTGTGCCGGTTTGCCTTCGGGTAGGATTCCAATTTGGTAACCGGATTAACGAACCGGAACGGAATAATACTTTGTTCCAAAATGGAACAAAGCCTTTTGAAAACCAGCTAAAATCGGTTTTATGTTTAGTGCCGTAGCGCATAAAAATCTGGCGGATGCCCGCAAGTATTTCGACGAGCACCTGGTGCAGAATGATTACTACGCCGCCGGGGAAATCCGGCCCGGCCAGTGGATTGGCGTTGGCGCGGAACGGTTGGGATTAAAGGAAAACGTCACGCGCGAACAATTTCATGCGCTTTGCGAAAATCAGAATCCAAACGATGGCGAACGGCTGACGCAACGGAGCCAGAAGGAAGGCCAGCGCCGGGTGTTTTATGATTTCACCTGTTCCGCGCCGAAATCCATTTCGGTGCTGGCGGTCACGCTGGACGACCAGCGATTGATTGAAGCGCATGAGGAAGCGGCCAGGCTCGCGTTCCGTGAACTCGAAACTTTCGCCGCGACTCGCATTCGCAAGCATGGCATTGAAAACCGTGACCGTGTGACCGGCAATCTGGTGGCGGCATCATTCGTGCATGACAGTTCCCGCGCGCTCGATCCGCAGTTGCATACGCATTTCACGGTGTTCAACGCCACGTTTGACGGGCAGGAAAGGCGCTGGAAAGCCCTGCAAGCGCGGGGCATGTATGACGCGATTCGTTACGGCACAGCGGTTTATCGGAATGAACTGGCGAAACGGGTGCAACAAATCGGCTATCGCATCCAACCTGCCAAACATGGTTTTGAAATTGAGGGCGTGAGCGGCGAAACGCTGAAACGGTTTTCCAAACGCGCGCAGCAGCGTGACGCGGTGGTGAAGGAAATGGAAGAAAAGTTGGGGCGCAAACTTTCCAACGATGAAATTTCCCATGCGGTGCATCAGAGCCGCGCAAAGAAAATCAAGGGCATTTCAACGGCGGAAGTCAGAGAACGGCAGTTGTCGCAATTGTCGGCGGATGAACGGCAATCCCTCGAAACACTTCGTGCCTCGGCGCATTCGAGCCGCCTGCCACGGATTGCCTTGGTGGAAAACCAAGCCTTGAACCATGCCGTCGCCCATGTCTTCGAGCGTAAATCGGTGGTGCCGGAACATGAACTGCTGGACGTGGCGTTGTCGCATCGCCTGGGTGCGGTGGATTTGAACCAATTGAAAGGGGCGGTGAAGCATTCACCAAACTTGGTGAAAACGGAACGCGGGTTTTCCACGCAGCAAATTCTGGCAACGGAATTGGATCTAATCCAGACGGTCAACGCGGCCAGTGATTCAGTCGCGCCATTGCATCCCGGCTACCGGCCTGCCGACTGGCTCGGCGAAGATCAACGCCGGGCAATTTACCATGTTCTGCGCACCAGTGACCGCATCACCGGCCTGCGCGGTTTGGCAGGCAGCGGGAAAACGACAACATTGCGCGAACTGGTCGCCGCCTGCAAAGAGGCGAACATTGAACCGCTGTTCTGCGCGCCGACGGCGGCGGCAACGGACGTGTTAAGGAAAGAGGGATTCGAGGCGAAGACGTTGCAAAGCCTGCTGCTGTCCAATCAACCATTATCCAAAAATAAGCTGGTCGTGCTGGATGAAGCCGGGGCGGTGGGGATGGACGACATGAAACGGCTGTTTGATTACGCGCGCGATGCGCGAATCATTTTGTCCGGCGATACCGGGCAGCACGCCTCGGTTGCGCGTGGGGATGCGCTGCGGATTTTGGAACAGCATTCCGATTTCAAGTCCGGCCAACTGACGGCCATCCGGCGGCAACACCAGGCCGAGTATCGCAAGGCCGTGGAACTGGCGGCGCAGAAACGCACCGGGGAAGCGTTCGCGCAGTTGGAACGGATGGCAGCAATCACGGAGCTTGCGGGCGATGAACTTCACGGCTCGGCGGCGAAATCGTATTTGAAGGCGCTGGCGGAAAATAAGTCCGTGCTGCTGGTCGCGCCCACTTGGGCGGAAATCGAGGCGGTGACGGAAAAAGTCCGGGCGGAATTAAAATCGGCTGGCCGTCTGGCCGGTGAGGAAAAGGAGTTTCAGGTTTTTGATTCGTTCTCGTGGACGGAAGCGCAAAAACGGGATGCGCAGCAATACCGTCCCGGCATGGCCATCCATTTTCATCGTCGCGGACATGGTTTTGAAAAAGGTGAAACGGTCGCGGTGGTGGCCGTGGAAAATGACTTGCTCAAAGTTCAACATGGAGACGGCACCGAAAGCCTTTTCCCATTGGGCGCAGACATCGCCTGTGATGCGGGCGAGAAACGGAAATTGAAAGTGGCTGCCGGTGACAAGCTGTTGCTGCAATCGAACTGGCAGAAGAAATTCGTCAATGGCGAACTGGTCGAGGTCAAGGCCGTTCAGGGCGATTCCGTTTTGCTGGCCGATGGCCGGGTGATTCCTGCCGATTATCGCACGTTCACGCATGGCTACGCCGTCACGTCCCATGCCGCCCAGGGCAAGACGGTGGCTGAAGTTTTGCTGGTCGCCTCGTCCCGCTCGCTGCCCGCCATCAATCAGGAACAATTTTACGTCAGCATTTCGCGTGGCCGTGAACGCTGTCAGATCTTCACGGACGATGCCGAGATGTTGCGTTCGCACGTCACCCATTCCAGTGCGCGTTTAGCGGCGGTTGAAGCCATGCCGCAGCGGGACTTTCTCAAAACCATTTTGCAGCGCGGCAATCATTTCCTGAAACGGTTCCGCCAGCGCATTGCCCGATCCATTTCAACGGAAACAACTGAAAGGAGTAGCCATGAAATCAAGCCAACTGAACACCAGCGACAATCCACCCGCCATATCAGCGTCTAGCCCGCGTGATAATCCCTGTCTGGAAAGGGATTCCACCATCGCCGTGCTGGAAGCGATTGCCGATAGCGGCATCAGCTACCTGCTGCCTTACGCGCAATTCATGTATGCGGAAAAAATTCCCAACCCGGCCTTGGAAAAGGAGCCGGATGCGCCGCCGGAAAAGATGCTGATTCATTTTGCGTGTGCCGACGTGGTTGTCCTGGGCAGCGGCCTCAAGCGGCTGGAACAAGACATCCAGAAGTATGAATTGAAATTTGTGAAGTCGGCGGATCGGCGGTTCGCCGCCACATTGAAAACCCACATTGCCGCCGTCACCGTCACTTTAACCAAGGAGAATGTATGAATCCCGAACGCAGAGATTTTCTCAATTTGCTTTCGCCGCCCGGACGAAGCAACACCGATGAGACCGCATGGAAATTAGGCTTTGAAACCGACCATATCGCCATTTTGGTGAGTGAAGGTATGCTCAAGCCACTGGGTAATCCCCCGCCAGGTTCCATGAAGTTCTTTTTTACGGCCGAAATTGAGCAAATGAAAAATGACCGTAAATGGATGACCAAGGCAACCGAACTCATCCGATTAAAGATCAAGGACAAGAACGAACGCGCCGCCAGAAGCCGGGCGCTCAAAGGTTCAGTGTCCGCAACCAACGGCAACGCAACCAATGGAAACAATTCCCATGACCGTCATTCCTAGCGGCGTGCCTCGCGCTTCCATGATACGGCGCGCGGTCGCCGTCAAGGTCGTGCGCTCCGCGCCTCCACCTGTGACCGCGCCCGCTTGCGCCGTGGAAACCGCTTTTAAGAATCACGCCGCGCAATCTGCATCGCCAGTGGTCATTCCCAATAATCGTCATCGTGATCGCAATGCACCGAATGGTGCGGCGGCGGAAATGGGTCGAACGTGTCCGGGGGCGGTGGTGGCGGTCCCGGCAGATGAATAATAATGCCTGGCCGGACATGAAACGTGGATTTTCCTCCTTTGCGTCGCAATGCACCGCTCAAAACCCACGCCAAAAGAGCCAGCAAGAGATAAATGGCTCCAATGAGAAAATAGAGCGCGTGTTCGTGAACGAATCCGTCAAGGTGTTTCAATGCCGACGCTTCCAGTTCGAGTGCTTTTATTTGCCAAAGTTGCATGATGGCCTCCTATGCGGCTACGGCGGATGCCGCTGGTTCGGTGTTCCGGTTTCCAATGATGGCCTTTTGTTGCCGTTCGTATTCGCTCAAGGATGGCATTTCCACCGGAGCTTTGCGGGAATACGCCCGCGCCATCGCCCGGCTGTTGTGGCCAAGATTCACCTGGGCAAACCGTTCGGGATAGCCCGCCGTCTTTGCACGTTCCGCCCATGCGTAGCGGTAGCTGTGCAACGAGACACCTTGGATGCCAAGTCCGGTGCAGCGTTGTTTGAACTCCGTGGCGCGGTCGCCCGAACGGACGGTTCGCAAATACGGAAACAGCGGGCCGCTGCCCGGCAGGTCGCGCAAGATTTCCTCCATGTCTTCATCCATGCGCATGATGGCGATGGTTCCGGTCTTCATGCGCTTGTAGCTGATAACGTGGTTGTCCCAATCAACATTCTCGGCTTCGAGGAACGCCAGATCGGATTGCGATGCGCCCAAGTGCCACGCAAGTTTGTAGAACGCCTTGCGTTCGGGATTTTGTTCGCGGGCGACAATGGCCAGATGTTCCGCCAGCGTGATGCCGCGTTTCTCTTTGAACTCGACGGCGGGCCACTGGCGTTTCGGCACGAGCGGCCACGGCAGCCAATTCATGTCCACACAGAAGTTGTGCAGCCGCCGGAGATAAACATTGGTCGAGACGGTTCCCATTTGCAGAACTTTCAAAAGCGTCTCGGCTTTCGTTTCGATGATGACCTGCGGCAGCATCATGGCGAATGCCTTGTCCTTTGCGGCGGTTTTCCAGCGGTGCTGGTTCGCCCCCTGTTTGGTGCCAATCAACGATTCAATGGCGCGCTGCCATGTCCGGGTGGTGATGCCGTTGTCGCTGCCCGCCAGATACGCCTTGGCAATTTGCAGATTCAAAACGGGCTGGCGTTCCGAGTTGTTCCTGGCTTCGATGATCTGTTTGGCATCGTCGGCGTTGGTGGTGCCGAGACTGGTGCGTTTGCCGGTCGTGGTGTCCACACAGTAGTAGGCTCCACCACGAATTCCACGGCAGATGAGACGGTAACGTGTTTTCATAGTTTTCACGCAACCGCGAGAATAACTCAGGCCGAATCCGATGAGGTAGCAGATAGCTGGCGGATTACGCCGGACTATTCTGGTTTCCTACGGATTGGAAAATTGGTGTCCGTTTTGGTGTCCTTTTGGACTCCCGAACCTCCTAAACCATTGCTGCACTCACAGTTAGGCATGGAGGCGAGGGTCGGAATCGAACCGACGAATGCAGCTTTTGCAGAGCCGTGCCTTACCACTTGGCTACCCCGCCGCCTCAAATGAGGCTTCAGTCTGCCGTGCTGCCGCCGCAAATTCAAGTTTTGTCGCACGGCTTTTATCCGCCAAATCCCAGTTCGCCGCGCCGCCGCCAAAGTTCCCGCGGCTTGAAAATTCCCGCCGGCGTGATGATGCCGGTGATGAGTTCCGCCGGTGTCACGTCAAATCCCGGATTGCGCGCACCACTCGCCGGATTTGCCACACGAACGTAGGCGCGCTGGATTGATTTCGGATTTCGGATTTCGGATTTCGGATTGGAAATCACACCCCACGCGCCGAGGACTTCGATTTCGTGGCGATCTTCAATCGGGATGTCGAAACCGCATTTCAAATTCCAGTCGATCGTCGAAAGCGGAATCGCCACGTAAAATGGAATCTTGTGCCGCGCAGCCAGCACCGCCTTCGTATAGGTGCCGATTTTGTTCGCGACCTCGCCGGTGCGGCCGAGTGTGCGGTCGCTGCCGACGATGACCATGTCAATCTCACCGCGCTGCATCAAATGGCCAGCGGCGTTGTCGGCGATGATTTGATGCGAAACTTTTTGCTGCGCCAGCTCCCAAGCGGTGAGCGTCGCGCCCTGGAAACGCGGGCGGGTTTCGTCGCAGAAGACGTGGAATTTTTTGCCCTGCGCCTGCGCGGCATACATCGGCGCGGTGGCGGAACCGATGTCCACAAACGCCAGCCAGCCGGCGTTGCAGTGCGTCAGGATTTTCATGCCGTTGCGGATCAGCTTCGCGCCGTGTCTTCCAATTGCCTCGCAGTGGCGGACGTCTGCGTTCGCGAATTCCTCGGCGGCGGCAAGCGCGAGCGTCTGCTGTTCTTCAACCGTCTGGCCGGAGCGCATGATGGCGCGGACGTCGTTCATGGCGTTGACGGGGTCAACGGCGGTCGGGCGCGCGGCGGCAAGCGTTTGATAAACGGTTTCGACGTGGCGCGAGAATTTCTTCAAATCGCCGCCGCGAAACGCGAGCGCGCCCTGCGCGAGGCCGTAGGCCGCCGTCGCGCCGATCGCGCCGGCACCGCGCACAATCATGCCGGTGATGGCGGCGGCGGTTTCGCGGAAATTTTTCACGGCGACGATTTTGAATTCGTGCGGGAGCAGCCGCTGTTCGATGAGCAGGACAGCGTTGTGCGCGCGGTCAAAAGTGACGGTGCGGTGATGGCGGGTGCGGCCGTGAACGGTGACTTTCATGGGAAGTATTTAACCACAAAGAACACAAAGAACACAAAGAAAAGGCGCCGTTTTAACCACGAATGGACACCGATTTTTTAACCACGAACCACACCAAATGCACGAAACAAAATCGGAAGGCGGAAGGATGAGACCTGAGACTTGAGACAAAAAGTCAGAGCCGGCTCACGCCGGCTGCCACGGCCAATGAAAAGTTTGAGCCTTCTCACGCCGGCTGCTACGGCCAACGGCTAAATCGCCCTTGTCGTCGTCCTCGTTCTCGTAATCGAAACTGGCAAATCAAGGACGAGAAGAAACATCAGCCGGCCTTGATTTTCAGCCGGCGGATCCGGTCCTTGATTTCATCGTAGGCCGGCTGCTGGCGGAATTTTTTCAGGTCCGGGTCCTTGGCGAGCCATGCGAAATCGCGGTAGCCAAGATCCATGGCTTTTTCCAGCGCGAGGGCGGCGCGGTCAAACTGGTCGGTAAGCGAATAGCTGCACGCGAGATTGTAAAAAACGAGGGCGTCTTCCGGTTCGAGCCGTGCGAGGCGTTCGTCCACCTTCAAGCCCTCGGCGAAACGGCCGCGCTGCGTGTAGCGCTCGCCGAGAATCTGGAGCGCATCCACATAATCGGGATCGCGGCGGACAAGTCCCTCCATGAATTCGATCTCGATGTCGAGTTCGCGCCGGCTGGCGGAACCCATTTTCTTTCTGGCATTGTTTTTGACCGGCATACGACGGCGCAGTTTTTCCGAGCCTTGCTTCCAAGTCAAGCGCGCGGCGGGGTGTGAAAAACTTTTAGTGGCCACCGGCGGGGCATTGTTGCAGAATTAACGCTCGCATTTTTCATATGAAATGTTTTGTCACCGGCGCCTCCGGTTTCATCGGCTCACATCTGGTGCGCGAGCTGCTGGCGCGCAAGCATCGGGTAAAGGCGCTCGTGCGGCCCGGCAGTGACCGGCATGGGCTGGCGGGCACGGGGGCGGAGCTGGTGACCGGCGACATCGGCGATCCCCAGATGCTCCGGCGCGAGATGGAGGGGTGCGACTGGTGCTTTCATTGCGCGGCGAGCTATTATTTGTGGCTGTCGAATTACAAGCCGATGTATGCCACGAATGTGGAGGGCACCTTCAATGTGATCGGCGCGGCGGGGCGCGCCGGCTGCCAGCGCATCGTCCACACCAGCACCGTCGGATGCATCGGCCTGCCAAAGGAGGTCAATGGCGATGTCATGCCGTCCCTGGAGACGGACATCATTGCCGACAAGGATCTCACGAACGATTACAAGCGTTCCAAATGGCAGGCTGAATTGATCGCGGTGAAATTCGTGCGCGAAGGGCTGCCGGTCGTCATCGTCAATCCCAGCGCCCCCATCGGACCGGGCGATTGGAAACCGACGCCCACCGGCCAGATCATCGTGGACTATCTGAACCGCGCGCTGCCGGCGTATATGGAAACGGGATTGAACTGGGTGCATGTGCGCGACGTGGCCGTCGGACACATCCTCGCCGCGGAAAAGGGGCTGGTTGGCCAGCGCTACATCCTGGGCAACAAGCAGGGCAACTGGACAATGGAACAAACACTGGCCGCGCTGGAGGAGATCACCGGCATCCCGGCCCCGAAAATGAAAATCCCCCACTGGATCGCAATGGCCGCCGCGCATGTGGATGAAGGCACCTCATTTTTTACCCGGAGACCGCCCAAGGCGCCGCTGGCCGGCGTGCGCATGGCCAGGCACAAAATGTGGTTCAATCCGGGCAAGGCCATCCGCGAACTCGGCCTGCCCCAGACGCCGCCCAAAGCAGCCTTTGCGGAAGCCGTCGAGTGGTTCCGCGCGAACGGCTATGTGAAATGATTTTTTGCGACAGACGCACAGAACCTTCGCGTTGAATCTATTTTGTCAATTGCTCAACAAAAATTGACAATGTGCAAGGCCACGCTTGCCTTTGGGCCGCGCATTGTGAAAAATTCCGCGTCGTTTTGAATCTATGCCACACACCAAATTGCACATTCCGGGACCGGTCGAGGTCAGCGAAAAAACCTTCAAGGCGTTCAGCTCGCCGATGATCGGCCATCGCGGCCAGGGTTTCAAAGACCTCTACGCGAAAATCCAGCCGCAACTCCAGCAACTGCTCGACACGAAGCAGCTCGTCTATCTTTCCACCTCGTCCGCCTGGGGCGTGATGGAAGGCGCCATCCGCAACCTCGTGCAAAAAAAGGTCCTCAACTGCATGAACGGCGCGTTCTCGGACAAATGGCTCGACGTCTCCAAGCGCTGCGGCAAGCAGGCCGAGGCGTTGCAGGTGGAATGGGGCGCGCCGATTCGCGCCAGCCAGATTGACGCGAAGCTCGCCACCGGCCAGTTCGACGCGCTGACGGTCATCCACAACGAAACTTCCACCGGCGTGATGAGTCCCATCGCCGAAATCGCCGCGCTCAAGAAGAAATATCCGGACGTGATGTTCATCGTGGACGCCGTCAGCTCCATGAGCGCCGTGCCGTTGAAGTTTGACGAGCTGGGCATTGACGTGCTGCTCGCTGGCACGCAAAAGGCGTTCGCCATGCCGCCCGGCACCTCCATTTTCACCGTCTCGCCCGCCGCGCTGGCCCGGGCTGCCACGACCAAGGACCGCGGCTATTACTTCGACTTTGTCGAGTTCCAGAAAAACGCCGAGAAAAACATGACTCCCAGCACGCCGAGCATCGGGCACGTCTTCGCGCTGTCGTCCAAGCTCGACGAATTTTTCGCCGAGGGCCTGGAAAACCGCTACGCCCGCCACATCAAGACAAACCACTTGTTGCGCGACTGGGCGGCGAAAAACGGCTTCACGCTGTTCCCGGAAAAGGGCTTCGAATCGCTCACGCTCGTCTGTCTCAACAACGGCGCCAAGCCCGGCGGGCGCGTCGTGGACGCGGAGAAACTGGTGAAGCTGGTCAAGAAGGAAGGCTTCCTGATCAACGGCGGCTACGGCAAAATCAAGGGCACGACCATCCGCGTCTCCAACATGGGCGACGAGACCGAAGCCAGCATGACACCGCTGATCGCCGCGCTGGACAAGGCGATGGCGCAGCTATAATGCCGGAGACCTGAAACCGGAAATTTGAAACCTGAACCCGGCGATTGCACAACAATCGCCGGTTTTTATTTTCGTGTCTTTCGCGCCTTTCGCGGTTAATCAATTCTCCGTGTCGAATGACTACCAACTTGTCCAGCTTGCCAGCGGCGCGCAGACGCTGTTCTCATCCGCCTACGGCGAGAAAATGCACCCCGGCCTTGGCCCGGCGGCGGAGGCGGAATTGCTTTACGTCCGCCAGCTCCAGATTTGCGAAAGGCTGCGAAATCATTCCGGCGAATTTGTCGTCTGGGATGTCGGCCTCGGCGCGGCGGCCAATGCCATCGCCGCCCTGCGGGCGACGCGCGAAATCTCCGCCCGGCTTCGCATCGTCAGTTTTGACAACGCCGCCGAGCCGCTGGAATTCGCGCTGCAAAACGCCGCCGCGCTCGGCTATCTGGCTGGATATGAAAATCAAATCGCCGGGCTGATCACGGTAGGGACAGCGCGCTGCGCTGTCCGGACGCCGCAGCGCGGCGTCCCTACCAAGTCGCGATGCGTGGAATTTGAAAACGGGAAACTGAAGGTGAGCTGGGAATTTCGGCTCGGCGATTTCCCGGCGTTTCTTTCGAGTAGCAGCCGACGTGAGTCGGCTCCATCTTCCGGTGATGTCAGTTTGAGCCAGCTCACGCTGGCTGCCACAAAGGCAGGGCTGCCCGCGCCGCACGCCATTTTTTACGACGCCTTTTCCCCGGCGAAGAATCCGGCGATGTGGACGCTGCCGGTGTTTGGAAATCTTTTCCGCGCGCTCGACCCGGCGCGGCCCTGCGCGCTGACGACCTATTCGCGCAGCACGCTGGTGCGCGCGACACTGCTGCTGGCCGGATTTTTTGCCGGCACCGGCCACGCGACCGGCTTGAAGGAGGAAACCACCATTGCCTCAAACCGTCTGGATTTGATTGCGGAGCCGCTGAACGCCCGCTGGCTGGAGCGGGCGCTGCGTTCCCACAGCGCGGAGCCGCTGCGCGAGCCGGTTTATTCCCGCGCGCCGCTGTCGCCGGCAACGGCGGAACAACTGCGCCGGCATCCGCAGTTTCAACTTTGAAATGCCGGACAATCTTTTATAATCGAGGCATGAACGTTCTTGTCACTGGCGGCGCCGGTTATATCGGCTCGATTTGCACCGAGGAACTCCTCAATGCGGGCCATCAGGTCACGGTGTATGACAACCTCACCGAAGGCCACCGCTCGGCGGTGGATCCGCGCGCGAAGTTCATTTTTGGAAAACCGGAGGAGGACGGCGACATCCTGGGCGCCGTCAAGTTTGCCAAGCCCGACGCCATCATGCACTTCGCTGCCAGCGCGCTCGTCGGCGAGTCCATGACGAATCCGAAAAAGTATTTCCACAATAATTTCGTCAACGCGCTCAAGCTGGCCGACGCCGCCGTGGAATGTGGCGTGAAGAAATTCGTCTTCAGCTCCACCTGCGCCACCTACGGTCCGCCGGACAGAATCCCGATGACGGAGGATTTGCCGCAGCGCCCCATCAACCCCTACGGCGAGGCGAAGCTGATGTTCGAAAAGGCGCTGCTCTGGTATCAGCGGATTTACGGGCTGGAATTCATCGCGTTCCGCTACTTCAACGCCGCCGGCGCGAGTGAAAAATTTGGCGAGCATCACCGCACCGAGACGCACATCATCCCGAACGTGCTCTTCGTCGCGCTGGGCAAAAAAACGCAGTGCGAGATTTTTGGCGCGGATTATCCGACGCCGGACGGCACCTGTGTCCGCGATTACATTCACATCAAGGACCTGGCACAGGCACACATGCTCGGCCTGCAGCCGGGCAAGACCGGATTTTACAACCTCGGCAACGGCGACGGCTATTCCGTGAAGCAGGTCATCCAAATGTGCGAAAAGGTGACGGGCCAGAAAATCCCGACGGTTGAAAAGCCGCGCCGCCCCGGCGACCCGCCCAAACTGGTCGCCTCCGCCGAAAAGGCCATCCACGAACTCGGCTGGAAGCCCAAATACCCGAAACTGGAAGACATCGTTGCGACGGCGTGGGCGTGGCACAAAAAACACCCGGCCGGTTACGCGGACTGAAGACCGTTCCGCGACAGCCGTATGAAAACCATACTTCATGTCGAAGACGATCCGTTGATTGTGCATATTTACGGCACGGCCCTGAAGCGCGCCGGGTTTCAGGTCGAGGTGGCGGAGGACGGCGTGCTCGCGGCAAAAATGCTCTTCAAGTCGCGGCCGGATCTCGTGGTGCTGGACCTGATGATTCCCAAGCTGACGGGAAAGGACGTGATAAAATACATTCGTTCCACGCCGGCCCTGCAAACCCTGCCGGTGGTCATTCTCTCGAGCGCGAGCATCGCCGATTTGGGCGTTGAGGCGGCGGCGTTGGGCGTGGAAAGCGTGTTATACAAATCACAATGCACGCCAGCCATTCTGATTAGCGTGGTCAACAGCCTCTTGAACGACACCCCGATCTCTCCCGATCAATCGCCCTCCGCATGACAATTGTCCGTTGTCCGCCAAAGCCGCTGGCGGACTTCACGACGGCAAATCCCTGCCGGTCGTGGTCACGGTAAGCTTGCCGTGTTTCACGCCCTTGGCGGAAATCAATTCATCGGCAATCTTGCGGATCAACGCCGCCTTGCCGCGCACCAGCAGCACTTCGAGACAATTGTGATGGTCCAAATGCACATGGACGGTTGAGAGAATCACTTCGTGGTGATCGTGCTGGATGCCCGTGAGCGTGGCCTGGAGATGCGGCTTGTGATGGTCATAGACCAGCGTGATGGTGCCGGCGATGTCCTCGCTGCCAAACTTCTGCCGGTGCTCGACGAGCTGGTTGCGGATCATGTCCGCGATGGCAAGCGAGCGGTTGTCGTAGCCTTTTTCGCGCGACATCCCGTCCAGTTGCCGCAGGAGCGACGGCGGCAGGGACATGCTGAATCGGCTGACGGTTTCTTTTTTCATGTCCCATGATTATTGGCAATGGCAGTGGCAACGCAACCGGATTTTAACGCCAAGACGCAAAGGCGCGAAGGGTTCACACGACTTGAGCCGCTTGGAAAGCGGTGAAAGGAATTTGGTGAAACCGAAGGCCCGCGAGGGCCGAGTGAGCGGGCGCGAACGAGTCCATTTCACGAATTGGCACGAATTAAAACACGCTGAAGGCGTAACGGAAATTAGCCCGGTGTTGGTGCGCCAGCACCTACGCCGGGAAATCGTCCCACCAAATAATTCCTTCTCCGCATCGGATGGGGAGAAGGTGGCCGAAGGCCGGATGAGGTGTCCGCCGAACGAGGAGAGAGCCGGGGTGAGGTGCTTCTTAACACAGAATTGACGCCACCCGCTTTCCCGCGCACAATCGCGCATCATGGCTAGGGGAAACAGTCAGAAAAAGGCGGATGGCTCCGCCCTCGACTTTGAAGCCCAGCTCTGGGCGGCGGCGGACAAGATGCGCGGGCACATGGACGCCTCGGAATACAAGCACGTCTGCCTCGGCCTCATCTTCCTGAAATACATCTCCGACGCCTTCGAGGAAAAACGCGAGCAACTGCTGTTCGGCTTTTCCGATCCCAAGAGCGAATGGTTCATCAAAGACGAGCCGGGGCGCGCCGATGCCGCCGAGAATCGCGACGAATATCTGGCCGCGAATGTCTTCTGGCTGCCGCCCGAAGCCCGCTGGCACACCATCAAGGCCAAGGCCAAGTCCCCGGAGATCGGCAAGGTCATTGACGACGCGATGGGCGCGATTGAGCGCGAGAATCCCACGCTCAAAGGCGTGCTCCCGCGCGATTATGCCCGGCCCAGCCTCGACAAAGTCCGGCTCGGCGGTCTCGTGGACATCATCAGCAACATCGGCTTCAACGAATCGGCGGCCAAGTCCAAGGACGTGCTCGGGCGCGTCTATGAATACTTTCTCGGCAAATTCGCCAGCGCGGAAGGCAAGGGCGGCGGCGAATTCTACACCCCGCAATGCGTCGTGCAGGTGCTCGTCGCCATGCTGGAACCCTACAAAGGCCGCGTGTTCGATCCGTGCTGCGGTTCGGGTGGCATGTTCGTGTCCTCGGAAAAATTCGTGGAAGAACACGGCGGGCGCGTGGGCGACATCGCGGTTTACGGGCAGGAATCCAACTACACCACCTGGAAACTGGCGCGGATGAATCTCGCCATTCGCGGCATTGACGCCAATCTCGGCCCGCGCAACGCCGACAGCTTCCGCGCGGATTTGCACCCCGACCTCAAGGCCGATTTCATTCTCGCCAACCCGCCGTTCAACATGAGCGATTGGGGCGGCGAAAACCTGCGGCAGGATGTGCGCTGGAAATTTGGGATGCCGCCGGTGAACAACGCCAACTACGCCTGGATTCAACATTTCATCCATCACCTCTCGCCCGTGGGCGTGGCGGGCTTCGTTCTGGCGAACGGTTCAATGTCCACGCAGACCTCGAACGAGGGCGAGATTCGCAAGGCGCTGATCGAGGCCGACCTCGTGGATTGCATGGTCGCGCTGCCCGGCCAGTTGTTTTTCACCACGCAAATCCCCGTCTGCCTCTGGTTTCTGGCCCGCGACAAGAAGAATTCCAAGCGCCGTGACCGACGAGGCGAAACGCTCTTCATTGATGCACGGGGAATGGGCGTGCTCATTGACCGCATCCACCGGGAATTGACCGCCGAAGACGTTGGCAAAATTTCCAACTGCTATCATGCTTGGCGTGGTGACAAGGACGCGGACAAATACGCCGACGTGGCGGGCTTTTGTAAGTCCACCAAGACCGAAGAAATTGCCACGCACGGTTACGTCCTTACACCTGGGCGCTTCGTCGGTGCGGAAGAAATTGAAGAAGACAGCGAGCCATTCGCCGAGAAAATGAAACGGCTGACGGCAACGCTCGAAGAACAATTTACAGAATCATCCAAGTTGGAAAAAGTCATTCGCGGAAATTTGAAAACCCTCAACCTCTAATTCTAGTTATGACTGCCAAAGAATTGATAGCCGAGTTACAAAAGCATCCTGCTGAAATGCGAGTTGTTGTGTCTGGTTATGAAGATGGTGTAGATGACATCTCACGGCTTTGGCCGATTCACATCAAGGCCACACCGAATCCCAAACCTTATTATGGCCGATGGGAGATTGAACAAACGGGCGAACCCGCCATTTTTCTTTTTGGGCGTGGACGCGACGAGGAATGAGCCATGCCTGAACGAGTGACCAAAGGGACAAAAACGACCGACAAGGGACACCGCAGTCCCTTGCTGTCCTTGAAGTCCCTTGCGTCCCTTGCTCCAGCCGATGACGCCGGCTTTATCCCGCCGCATGGTGGTTATGAGGAACTGATCTCCTTTCAGAAAGCCCGGATTGTCTATGACGGCACCGTGCGGTTCTGCGAACGCCTGCTGAAAAAATCTGACCGCACCTATGACCAGATGGTGCAGGCCGCACGTTCCGGCAAGCAGAATATATTGGAGGGCAGTCAGGCTTCCGGCACTTCCAAGGAGATGGAGATCAAGCTCACCAACGTGGCCCGCGCCAGCCAAGAAGAGTTGCTGGAAGATTACCGCGATTTCATGCGCGCCCGCAAAATCGAGGAGTGGACGCCCGACCACCGCTACGCCCAGCGCCTGCGCCGGCTGAACCGCACGCCCGGCGCGAATTACGACACTTTCAAAAAAGGCATCGAGCACCCCGACCCTGCCATCTGCGCCAACGTGATTGTGGGTTTGATCAAGGTGACCAACTATCTGCTCGACCAGCAACTCCGCCGCTTGGAACAGGATTTCCTGAAAGAAGGCGGCCTGCGCGAGCGCATGACCCGCGCCCGCCTCGCCGCCCGCGCCAAACAAGGAGGCTGGCAATGACTTCAGGGACTAAAACGACCAAAACGCCGCGCCCCCTTTCGTCCTTGGAGTCCTTGAAGTCGCTGGCGGGCGCAAGGGCGGCGGCGTCCGCCGCCCGGCCACCCGCGCCCGGCGGGAAAGGAGGCCGGAAGTGAGCCAGTGGCGGAAACAAACTATTGCTGATATTGCCGCGCCTTCAAAGAACGCGCTTGTTGGTGGTCCGTTTGGTTCTAATTTGGTTTCTCGTGACTACACTCCTTCCGGCGTGCCTGTGATTCGCGGGCAGAACATGGGCTTTGGAAGATGGGTCAGCGGAGAATTCGTTTTTATTTCTGAAGACAAGGCCGAAGACCTCTCGGCGAATATCGCAAGACCCGGTGATTTGGTTTTCACTCAACGCGGGACTCTCGGCCAAGTGGCCATTGTTCCCCCAGCATCGTTTGACCGTTACATCATCTCGCAGAGTCAAATGAAGCTGACGGTTGATCCAGCGAAGGCTGACACAAAATTTCTTTTCTATTTCTTTACGAGTGAGGAACAGCAAGATTACATCCGACGCAACGCTATTCAAACAGGCGTCCCACATACGAATCTTGGTCATCTACGAACCACGCCGTTGCTGCTTCCTCCACTTCCTGAACAGCGAGCGATTGCTGCGGTGTTGGGTGCGCTGGACGACAAGATTGAGTTGAACCGGCGGATGAACGAGACGCTGGAGGCGCTGGCCCAGAGCCTGTTCAAATCCTGGTTCGTGGACGCCACCCAATCCGCCCTCCCCAAAGGCTGGCGCGAAGTGCCATTTACCGACACGGTTGAAATTCTCGGCGGCGGCACGCCAAAAACTTCTGTGGCGGAGTATTGGGACGGCGACATTCCGTGGTTCTCGGTCGTGGACTCGCCGCAAGATTCTGACTTGTTCGTAATAGATACCGAGAAGAAAATTACAAAAGCCGGCGTCGAGAATTCTTCAACACAAGTGCTGCCAGTCGGCACAACAATCATCACCGCTCGCGGCACGGTTGGAAAAATTGCGTTGGTGGGTGTTCCAATGGCAATGAATCAATCCTGCTATGGACTTCGTGGTAAAGCTGGCAAGAAAGGCTTCCACACATATTTCGTAACACGCGCTCTGGTTTCACAACTCCAACAACACGCTCACGGTTCTGTTTTCGATACTATCACGCGAGACACGTTGGCTGGTGTGCAAGTTGCCTTGCCGCCTGCGGCAGTTGTTGAGCAGTTTGAAGAAAGGGTTTCACCCTTGATGGAGCGCATTCGGAACAATCTCCACGAATCCCGCACGCTCGCCGCGCTGCGCGACGCGCTGCTGCCGAAGCTGCTGTCGGGCGAGTTACGCGTGCCCGCCGCCGCCAAACTTGTGGAGGCCACCGCATGAGCACGCCTTTCCCAATCCCAACGGGATTGCGTCATTCAGCCCAGGGTTGTCCCGTCAGCGGGACTACCCTGGGTAACGTGTTCCATTATTTTCCCCAACCCCAACGGGGTTGCGTCAACCGGCCGTGTGCCGATGGCTTCAACCCCGTTGGGGTTGTGATTCATTTTAACCGTTCACCCAGGGTAGCTCGTTGCTCGCAACCCTGGGCTGAGAGACGTTACCCCGTTGGGGTAAAAGAATCCCGCACGCTCGCCGCGCAGCACGACGCGCTGCTGCCGAAGCTGCTGTCGGGCGAGTTGCGCGTGCCCGCCGCCGCTTGAACTGCTAATGAAAAATGACGCCAATGATTTCTGCCGACAAACTTAAGAAAACCGAATAAAGTTTAACCATGAAGACACGCTCGACAGACCGGCCGCGGATCGAATACCTCCGGGTGAAAAACTATCGCGCATTGAAGGATATAGAATTAAAAGCCCTGACGCCGCTGACAGTTTTTCTGGGACCGAATGGAAGCGGCAAGTCCACGCTTTTTGATGTATTTGCTTTTCTTTCAGAATGCTTTGGGGTCGGGCTGCGCAAAGCATGGGATAAGCGGGGCCGGTTCAAAGAGCTTCGCACCCGGGGCGTGGACGGCCCGATCATTTTTGAGGTCAAATATCGTGAGAAAAAAGCCAGCCCCCTGATTACTTACCATCTGGAAATCGACGAAGACGTAAAAGGGCCGTTTGTGGCGCGCGAGTTTCTCAGTTGGAAGCGGGCATCACATGGCCGGCCATTCAACTTCTTGGATTTCAACAATGGTGAGGGCGAGGTTGTCACGGGTGAAATGCCGGATGAGCAAGATTCACGGGCCCATGAACGTCTCGATTCGCGTGAGCTGTTAGCGGTGAACACTCTGGGCCAGCTTGCCAAGCATCCGCGTGTTGGTGCATTGCGCAGGTTTATCACGGGCTGGTATCTGTCCTATCTGTCCGCCGACAATACGCGTGGGATTCCTGAATCTGGCCCGCAGGAGCGCCTTAGCACCACCGGCGACAATTTGCCCAATGTGATTCAATACTTAAAGGAGCAGCACCCAGAACGGTTGGCCTTAATCTTGGAAAAACTGACGAAACGTGTGCCGAGACTTGAAAAAGTGGAAGCTGAAGTAATGCCGGATGGCAGGTTGCTACTGCAAATAAAAGATGCGCCATTTGAAAAACCAGTCATGGCAAAGTTTGCTTCGGACGGCACATTGAAGATGCTTGCCTACCTAACGCTGCTGCATGATCCAGAACCTCCGCAGTTGATTGGCATTGAAGAGCCGGAGAATCAATTGCATCCGCGCCTGCTCCCCGAATTGGCTGAGGAATGCCGGAGCGCCGCCGCCGCATCGCAATTGATGGTGACAACGCATTCTCCATTTTTTGTAAACTCCTTGCGTCCGCAAGAGGCTTGGGTGATTTACAGGAATGAAAAGGGCTTTACACAAGCTCGGAGAGCGTCAGAAATGAGCGGCATAAAGGAGTTCATGGATGCGGGTGCAATGCTCGGCCAGCTTTGGATGGAAGGGCATTTTGAAGTTGGAGATCCGCTAATTAATTCTGGCGCAGAAAAGCGACCGAATATGGGCAAGAAAACGCTTCCAAATTGATCCATGCACATTGAATTATTTCTTGAAGAACCATCGGCAGAGGCGTTTCTGAGCGGGTTTCTTCATAATCTATTGCCAGCCGAGACCACCTGGAATCCAATAGTATTTCAAGGCAAGTCAGACCTTCTCGCTAACCTTGAACGACGGCTCAAAGGATATAAGTCATGGATGCCAGAAGATTGGAAAATCGTCGTATTGATCGACGAAGACCGGGCTGACTGTTTAAGTCTGAAGCAGCAAATGGAAACGGCTGCCGCAAACGCTGGCTTGATTACGAGGAGCGCGGCTAATGGCGGGACATTTACCGTGCTCAACCGGATTGCTGTGGAAGAACTTGAAGCATGGTTTTTTGGTGATGTTGAAGCTTTGGCAACTGCTTATCCGGGCGTATCTCCAAACCTCGGCGCGAAAGCCAAGTATCGGAATCCAGACGCTATCGGAGGTGGGACATGGGAAGCACTGGAAAGGGTTTTGCAGCGTGCGGGATACTTTGCCGCAGGGCTTTCCAAGATCGAGGTAGCACGCGAAATGGCGCGTCACATGGATGCTGGCCGAAACACGTCAGCGAGTTTCAAATGCTTTACCGATGGACTGGCGGCTCTCTAAAACGACCGCAATGAGCGAGAACATTAATGAATCGGTGGTTGAACAGGCTGCGCTCGACTGGCTTCGTGGGCTGGGCTATGAGGTGGCCTCCGGGCTGGAGATTGCGCCGGGTGAACCGGCGGCGGAGCGTGCGGATTACAAGCAGGTTTTTCTGTTCGACCGGCTGCAAACCAAGCTGGAGGATTTGAATCCCAAGATTCCGTTGGAGGGACTCAAAGAAGCGCTTCGGAAAATCCGGCTCATCAGTCATCCCACGCTCATCGAGAACAACCGCGCGTTTCATCGGCTGCTGGTGGAAGGCGTGGACGTGGAGTTTCGCAATGCGGACGGGCAAATCGTTCACGACAAGGTCTGGCTGGTTGATTTCGCGAATCCCGAAGCTAACGAATTTCTCGCCGTCAACCAGTTCACGGTGGAGGAAGGTCACTTCAACCGTCGCCCCGACGACGTCGTTTTTATTAACGGCATTCCGCTGGCGGTGCTGGAACTCAAAAACATCGCGGACGAACAGGCCACCATCCGCAAGGCGTTCGACCAGTTTCAGACTTACAAAGCGCAAATCCCGTCGCTGTTCCACTCGAACGCGTTGCTGGTGATTTCCGACGGCCACCAAGCCAAGCTGGGAACCATTACTTCGGATTGGGAACGGTTCATGACGTGGCGCACCATCACGGGCAAGGAGCTGGTTTCGCCGGGTTCTTTGCAACTGGAGACGATGCTCAAAGGCGTGTTCGACAAGCACCGCTTGTTGGACTTAATCCGCAACTTTGTTGTTTTTGAAGACGATGGCGAGAAGGTCGTGAAGAAGCTGGCGGGCTATCATCAATTCCACGCCGTCAATAAAGCGGTGGAGACGACCTTGCGGGCGGCGGGAGTTCCCACTGAACTTGGTAGGAGACGACGTGAGGAGACTCATTCTAGTTCCGTTTCTTCATCGGGAGAAAGTCAGAGACTCGTCACCTCGTCTCCTACAAACGAAGGAATTGGTGACCGGCGGGCGGGCGTCATCTGGCACACGCAAGGCAGCGGCAAAAGTCTTTCGATGGTCTTCTATGCCGGGAAAATCGTGCAGCACCCGGAAATGGAGAATCCGACAATTGTTGTCCTCACAGATCGAAATGATCTGGATGACCAGCTTTTCGACACGTTCTCATTTTGCAAGGAGTTGTTGCGACAAATCCCGGTCCAAGCGCAAAGCCGGGACGATTTGCGCAAACTGCTCGATGTCGCCAGCGGCGGCGTGGTGTTCACCACAATCCAGAAATTCTTTCCCGATGAAAAGGGCGGGAAGCATCCGCTGCTGTCCGACCGGCGCAACATCGTGGTCATCGCCGACGAAGCGCACCGCAGCCAATACGATTTCATTGACGGATTCGCCAAGCACATGCGCGATGCGCTGCCCAAGGCGTCGTTCATCGGCTTCACCGGCACGCCGATTGAAAGCGGCGACAAGAACACGCAAGCCGTGTTTGGCGATTACATTGACGTTTACGATATTCTGCAATCGAAGGAAGACAAGGCCACCGTGCCGATCTATTACGAGGCGCGGCTGGCGAAGATTGATTTGAAGCCGGAGGAACGCCCGAAGATTGATCCCAACTTTGAGGAAGTGACGGAAGACGCGGAGGAATCCACGAAAGAAAGTCTGCGCCGGAAATGGGCGCAACTGGAAGCGATGGTCGGGACGGACAAACGCATCGCGCTCGTGGCGGAGGATTTGGTGAAGCATTGGGAGGCGCGTTTCGCCGCGATGGAAGGCAAGGCGATGGTGGTCTGCATGAGCCGCCGCATTTGCGTGGAGCTTTACAAGGCGATCCAGAAACTGCGCCCGCAATGGCACGACGAAGATGATGCCAAAGGCACGATGAAAATCGTCATGTCAGGCTCGGCTTCCGACACGTTGGATTGGCAGAAACATATTCGCAGCAAGAAACGCCGCGAAGAACTGGCAAAAGCGTTCAAGAATCCGAAGAAGCCGTTTCGCATCGTCATCGTGCGCGACATGTGGCTGACCGGATTTGACGCGCCGAGCCTTCACACGATGTATGTGGACAAGCCGATGCGCGGTCACGGGCTGATGCAGGCCATCGCACGCGTGAACCGGGTTTTCAAAGACAAGCCGGGCGGCCTGGTGGTGGATTATCTCGGGCTGGCAGAGGAATTGAAACAGGCGCTGGCCGATTACACAAACAGCAAAGGCAAGGGCGACATCACGCTGGATCAGGAAGAAGCCGTGGCCGTCATGCTGGAAAAATACGAGCAGGTCTGTGCCATCCTGCACGGGTTTAATTACCAAGCCGCCGCCGAAACGACGGCTGCGAAGCGTTTGCCCCTCATCGCGCAAGCTGCCGAGCATGTGCTTCAACAAAAGGACGGCAAGCAACGGTATCTGCAAGCCGTGTCGGATTTATCGAAGGCTTTTGCGCTGGCCGTGCCGCATGACTCGGCTTTGGAGATTCGCGATGAAGTCGGATTCTTTCAGGAAATCCGCGCGGTGCTGGCCAAGAGCATCAGCGAAGGCGGCGGGAAATCGCCGGAAGAATTGGAGCTGGCCGTCCGGCAAATCGTTTCACGCGCCATTTCTTCCGACAAGGTCATAGACATCTTCGACGCCGCCGGATTGAAAAAGCCGGACATTTCCATTTTATCCGATGAGTTTCTGGCGGAAGTCCAGCATTTGCCGCAACGCAACCTTGCCGTCGAGTTGCTGCAAAAGCTTCTAAACAACGAACTGAAAATCCGCTCGAAGAAGTATCTAGTCCAGTCCCGCTCGTTCGCCGAGATGTTGGAAGCCACCATCCGGCGTTACCAGAATCGCACCATCGAAGCCGCGCAGGTCATCGCGGAATTGATCGAACTCGCCAAACAAATGCGGGAAGGCCAGAAGCGCGGCGCGGATTTGGGTTTGAGCGATGACGAGGTTGCTTTCTACGACGCATTGGAAGTGAACGACAGCGCGGTAAAAGAGTTGGGTGATCCCATCTTGAAACAGATTGCGCAGGAACTGGTCTTGCGCGTCCGCCAGAGCGTGACGATTGACTGGACGCTGCGCGAAAACGCCCGCGCGCAAATCCGCGTCCTCGTCCGTCGCATCCTCCGCAAATACGGTTACCCGCCCGACAAACAGGAGCAGGCCACGCAAACAGTTTTGGAACAGGCGAAACTTCTTTGCGGCGACTGGGCGGAAGGGCAGAGTTAGGATTCGACATCTCACCCAGAAAAGATACGAACGGCCCGGCATCGGGCAAATGGTCCGCTGCCGGCGCTGAACCGGCGGCGGGCGCGATTGCGCCATCGCGCACCAAACCTGACCCGTTGTCCGCGCACAATGACCTGTTGCGGGCACAGGATGCGTCGTTATATTCCCGAACTGGAATGGAATGTGCGGGAACAGGGTCGTTATATTCCGGAGCTGGAATGGAATGCGCCCGCACACGGTATGTTCCATGCCGCACCTGGAATGTATCGCCGCGCACAAGGTCGTTATATGCACGAACTGGAATGGAACTCGCGCGCACAGGGCCTGTTCCATGCCGCACTTGGAATGTATCTCCCCGCGCTGGCTCCAATGGCGGCCATGCAAAGAGGGTTGATTTGGCGGCAAACGCTGGTTAGCGTGGGGTTATGGCGGATGGAACACAAACCACAGCCGCGCCCGCGTCGGCGGGGTCGGCGGTGAACATGGTGAATTTGTTGCGGGCGCTGGGCAATCCGGTGCGGTGGCAGGTGCTGCGGTTGCTGGCCACGGAAGGCCCGCAGTCGGTCACTGTCCTGGCGGCGCGAACTGACCGGGCGCAACATTCCATGTCCAAACACCTGCAAATCCTGCGCGCGGCGGGCGCGGTGGTGATGGTGCCGGGCACGGATGGCGACGGGCGGAAGCTGTTTCATGCCATCCCGCCGGGCTGTTTGCGCGAGGGCGCCCAGGGAAAAGAAATTGACTACGGCAAATGTGTGCTGCGGCTGGAGTGAACCCATGAAACGCAGTTCAACCACGGACCTGCCGCGACGGCGCGCGAGCACGGCGGGTGGATACGGATAAACACGGATTTTCTGAATTGAAGACCAAATGCAAAGACGCAGAGGGCTGCGGAGTTTAATTGATTTCTTTGCACTCCTCTGCGTCCTTTGCGTCTCTGAGTTATACCATTTCCCAGAGACAATCGGTGCAATTGGGCGGCGTTGCTGCGCCGCCCTACCGTTTGCTAAATGTGCCGATTTTTATACCGAAATGGTATTATTCTGCCTTTGCCTGTGTGCATCCCGTTCATTCGTGGTTGAATGATTTCTTTTCCCGCACCAGCACGCGCCCGACGACGCAGGCCAGCCCGAACATGACCAGCGTGCCGAGCGCACCGGCGATGGCCGTGGCGATGCCCGCCGAGCTGATGCCGGGCATTTTGTAATCGGGAATCCACGTTTTGATGAGCTTGGCGGCGTGCCCGGCAAAGCCGAATTTCTCCGCCACCTTGTCCAGCCCGTCCGGCCAGGCGCAGGCGTAAGGCGAGACAAAAATCGCCAGCCCCAGCGCGATGACCAGGCCGAACGCCAGAAATTCAATTCCCGCGCCGCGCGTGGCCGGGGAATTTTCCGCCTCCAGCAAATCAGGCCGCGTCCGCGCAATCGCCAGAATCACCAGCGACGTGATCAGCCCCTCGCCGATGCCGATGAGCGCATGGACGCCCACCATCGCCGGAAACACCACGCCCGGCGCGAGCGTGCCGGACAAGGACAATTCACCGGCGCACGTCACCGCCGCCAGCACCGTCGAAAGCCATGCGGCGAAAAACACCGCCGTGATGCGCCCGCGCAGGCCCGGCAGAATTTTTCGCGCGGAACGGTAAAGCGCGTAGCCGACCACCGCACCGATGAACGACATGTTGAAAATGTTCGCGCCCAGCGCCAGCACGCCGCCGTCGCTGAAAATGAGCGCCTGCACCAGCAACACGCAGGCGATGACGATGGCCGCCGCGCCCGGCCCGATCAGCACCGCCGCCAGCACGCCGCCGAGCAGATGCCCGGAAGTGCCGCCCGCGACGGGAAAATTCAGCATCTGCGCCGCGAACACAAACGCCGCGCTCAAGCCCATCAGCGGAATCTTGTTGCGCGGCAGCGCGCGGTTGACCTGGCGCGCGGCCACGGCCAGCCCGCCTGCGGACAGCGCGCCGGTGACGGCGAGCGTCTTGGCATCCAGGAAACCATCAGGTATGTGCATAATGGCTTGCTCCGGCAAATGGGTTGTGTCAGGATGTTACAAACAAAATAAATCGTAATACTTTGAAACTCCCCGTCAAAGGAAAAATGAAGGCGGCCCGCGCATGAGCCTGCGCCTTTTGCACAATCACAGCCGGGGCGACAGCGCGGTCCACCGCCTGCCGGCGGCATTGAAGCTGGGCACCGCGCTGGCGCTGGTGCTGGTGACGGTTTTGCTGCCGCGCACGCAAATCGCCGGGCTGCTGGCGGTGGCGGCAGTTCTGGTTTTGATTGCCGCCGCGAGCCGGCTGCCGGCGTGGTTTTTGCTGAAGCGGATGCTGCTGCTCGAACCGCTCGTCCTCGGCGTCGCGGTGCTGATGCTGTTCCAGCCGGGCGGCGGACGCGTGTTCGCGGTGGTGCTGCTCAAGACCAATCTCTGCCTGCTCGCGACGGTGCTGCTGTCGAACACGACGCCGTTCACGGAAATGCTGCGCGTGTTGAAACGGCTGCGCGTGCCGTGGATGTTCGTCACCACGCTGACGCTGATGCACCGGTATCTGTTTGTGCTGGCGGACGAGGCGGAGCGGATGCGCCGGGCGCGGGCGTGCCGCACTTTCACGCGCGGGCGGCGGTTTGAATGGAATGTGCTGGCGACGGTGTTGGGGCAGCTTTTCATCCGCGCGTCGGAGCGGGCGGAACGCATTTACGACGCCATGTGCGCGAGGGGCTGGAAATGAACGCCATTGAAATCAACAATCTGAAATACCGTTACCACGACGGCTCGGAGGCGCTGCGCGGAGTGAGCTTCAACGTCGCGCCGGGCGAATGCGTGGCGCTGCTCGGCCCGAACGGCTCCGGCAAATCCACGCTGCTCCTGCACTTGAACGGCATTTTGCCGGAGAAATTGTCCGGCAACGGAGCGGTGAAAATCCTGAGCGAACCGGTGGGCGCAAAAAACATTGAAACCATCCGCCGCCAGGTCGGCCTGGTGTTTCAAGACCCCGACGACCAGCTTTTTTGTCCGACGGTTGCGGAGGACGTTGCATTCGGCCCGCAACAACTCGGTCTGGCGGAAGCGGAAGTGGCGGCGCGCGTGGAGAAAGCGCTCGCGCAAGCCGGGCTGGCCGGATTTGGCCGGCGCACGACGCACCATTTGAGCCACGGCGAAAAACGGCGCGTCTGCCTGGCGGGCGTGCTGGCGTGCGAACCGGCGATTTTGATTCTGGACGAGCCGACGAGCGATCTCGATCCGCGCGGCCGGCGCGAGTTCAAGGCGTTGCTCCGGGAGATTCCGGCCACGAAGCTGATTGCGACGCACGATCTGGAGCTGGCGGTCGAGCTGTGCCCCCGCGCGATTGTGCTGGACCGCGGCGAGATGATTGCGGATGGCCGGACGGTCGAATTATTGAACGACGAGGCGCTGATGTTTGCTCATGGGCTGGAATGCCCGCACATTTTGCGGCACATTCATCCGCATTAGAGAAAATCAATTAAAACAATAGCCACAAAAATGCACAAAATGCACAAAAAAAGTTTTATTGTTGCGCCTTTTGAGACTTTTTGAGGCTACAGAAATAATTAAACTGCTCTAGCGCCGGACGAGTTCGCCTGTCAAATCTCACTCATCCACACTGCGCATCCGGGCCGGATTATCTGGCTCTGGAACCGGGCTGGAGCACCTGCAGCCGGGCGCCGGCTTCGCGCCAGAGGGGCGTTCCGGGCGGCGCGTTGGTGAGGCAGAGCCGGAGGTAATTCACGGCCTGATTCGTGTCATGACGGTGCCCGGCAATCACCGCGAGTCCGAAACAAACCGGGCCGGTTTCCGCGCCGGATTTTTCAAGTTCACGGTAGTCGGTTTCCGCCGCCGTGAAATCCTGGGAGGCGAGCCGGGCGATGGCACGGTTGAGCCGGGCCGCCGGCAGGTTGGTGAGCGTGAGGAGGTGATCCAAAACTGCGACGGCGGCGGCGGCATTTCCGGATTGAAGCAAAATGGCGGCCTTGAGGTTCAGCCCTGGCACGTCATCCGGAGACTTGGACAGATGCGCGTTGATGAGTTGCAGGGCGTTGGTGAAATCGCCAAAGGCGAGATAAGTTCCCACAACGCGGTTCACAATCTGCGCATCGTCGGGATGCTGCTGGAGAACTGACTCGAAGGCGCTGTTGGCGCTGGCGATGTTGGTTTGTGACAACCAGGAGTTCGCCTCCAGCAGGCCCAGCTCCACGTTCAGGGGACTGTCCGCCGGGAGATTTTTGGCCTCGTCCCGCAGGCGGCCGATCAATGGACGCGCCCGGTCGGCATACCGGAGCCGGGTATAAAGCTCCGCCAGGGCGAATTCCGGCGCAGGCGCTCCGGGCGCGAGCATCCGGGCGCGCTCAAATTGCTGCACCGCCTGCAGCGGCTGGTTGATTTGTTGAAAAGAACAGCCGAGCAGATAACAAAAAACCGGCTCGTCAAACGGACCACAACTGTTCATCACCTGGCTCAAGCGCTGGGAATTTCCCAACTCGGCAGCCACCTTGTCCACGTCGCCAAGTCCAAGCTTGCGGCCGGACTGATGGTTGGTGTTGCAGGCCAGGCTGATGCTCGCCGAGAAATTGTCGGGGTTCAATTGCAGCGCCTGCTCAAACCGGAGCCGGGCTTCACTCCAGCGGCCCTGCCGTTGCAGGGCCACGGCCCAGCCATCCAGCGAGAGCGAATACCATTCCACCAGCAGGCGGTCCTGATAAAGCGGCGCGGAGGCGAGGCCGGTCCGGTGGATTGTTTCCAGCCAGCCGGTTTGCCGCCGGCCGGAATCGGCGATGAGCGGGGCGAACACCTTATGCCAGGCACCGGTCCAGAAAATTTCATCTGCACCGACCGCGTCGCCGGGCAGCGACGGAATTTCCAGCGGATTGTTCCCGCACCATTTCATTTCGTAAATTGCGCCCACAGGTTCCAGGGAAAACTGTTCGAAGAAATAGCCGTAACTGGGATGCAGATAAAACAGGCGGTTGGTGCGGGCAATCTGTTCGAGCAGCCGCCGCATTTCCAACGGGGTGAGCTGATGCCGGTTTTCATCGGTGAGCCAGCCGGCGGGCTGGCGGCGCTCAAGTCCGGCGCGATATTCCACTGCCGGCAATGAGCGTGTGTCCACAGCCAGCCAGTCGGCCCGTTCGCGGTGTTGTGACAGGGCGGCTTGAAACACCGCCAGCTTTTGCGGCTGGTCGCTCAACATCACGCCGCGGCCGGCGGGCAGGGATTCCACCGCCATTTCGCCGAAGCGTTGCAGGGGATGAGCATTAAAATGCAGGATTGCCGGGATGTTTCTTGCCGCCAGACCGGCAACAATCAGGGCAAAGCAGCCGGCGGCGAAGTAAACCGCCAGCCGCCGCCATTTTATTCCGGCTCGCGATCGTCTGCGCCGTCGAACCGGCGCCTGTGCAATCAGCAGAAGATTGCCCGCGAGAAACCCCGCGCCCAAGGCGTTCAAATAATCGAACGTCAGCATCGGCAGCGAAATGCCGAACTGGCGTTGCACAATCTGCCGCGGCCCAACGACCGGATCAAACGCCAGCCACAGACAGGCCAGCAGCAGCAGAACCCGCAGGCTCCGGTAAATCCAAAGCACAAAACGATCCGCCTGTGTCTTGTGAAAAGTGCCTTCATCGCCGAATCGCACCAGACAGGACAGCGTGGGCACCAAAAAATATACCGCCACCGCCAATGTCAGCGCCCGGTGCGTCAGCCAGAATTGATAGTAAAGCAGCGAGACCATATCCTTGGTCTGCTTCAAGCTGGCGTGCCAGGACTGTCCCAGGTCCCAAGGCGAGTGCGGAGACAGCCCGTTGACCAGCGGCAGCAGGGCGTAGAATGAAAATCCCACCAGCCCCAGTCCGGCCAGCCGCAGCAAAAATTTCACGCGGAACAAGAAAAAACCTTGCAGCCATGTCTCTCCGCCGCCCGTCTTTTCATCAATGTGCCGGCGCAAAAAGAAACGAAGCCCGTGCAGCCAGATTACTCCGCCGACAAACAACGGCAGCGTCAGCAGCATCAACCAATTCTCCGCCATGCCCAACCCCCAGACAAAGACCGCAGCATCCAGCCAGCGGGATTCCCGGCGGATGCGATATTCGAGCAGCAGCCACAAGGATGTCGCCAAGAGCAGCAAATCCATCATGTCGCCGCCGGCGGCGGTTGCCTCCTGCCAGAAACTGAATTCCAGACCGCAGACACCGCAAGCCAGCAAAACCGGCAGTGCGCCGACCCAGCGCCCCGTATTTTCCCAAGAGCGCTCCCACGGCAGCAACTGGACGGTGCGTGCCAGCAAACCCAGCGTGAGTGCCGCAGTGAAAACAGAAAAAATATTCAGGGCCAATGGCACCCATGCGGCGGGCAGCAGCCGCAGCGGCAGGGTCAGCAGCCAAAGCAACGGCTGCCCCGCCATCGGCATCCAGTCCCAGCCGGCAACCTTCGCCGTGAGCGATAAACTGTTCATCGTCACCCCGTGGCTCAAGGTGACCGCATAAAGCACCAATGCCCCGATCGCAACCTGCCATGGAAAACGGCGGGAAAAATTTGACATTGAACCAGTGAATTATACCGCACAATAAAAACAATCCCAATCAAAATGGATGCAAAACACACCGATCACACTGACGCTTGCAACCCCGTCATCGCTGGACACCGGAGTTGTCGAAATGAAATCAACAAAGGAGCAAAACGCGATTCAAACAAACTGTAAGGCGTTGCCACCGTGCATGCCGATTTTGCCGCTCAAAGGCCAAAAATAGTTATCCACACCGCAAGAACAACACACCCATTCCATGCATAACAATCTGCAATCAAACAACTTGCAACTTTTAATTCAGCTTTGTTGTTCAAAGATTCTTCATTGACAGCAATTCCAAGTGCTGCTAAAATTCTTACTGAAGTTGGAGTAAGAGAACAATTTTATATGAAAACCTACAACCGGGGTTCTTGTTTGTCGGCGCTGGTTCTGGCGGCCGGCCTTGCTGTAACGGCGTTTCCGGCAGCGGGTCAATCCATCCTCATTGACATAAATCAGGCCGACCCTTCCGCCGTGCAATTCATTGCCACCGTTAACGGCTCTATCGTCGCTGATTCAAGCCAGTATAACTTATACGGTGTGGATCTCATCAGTTACTTTACCGCATCCATCGCGAGCGGCAGCGCCGCCACCGCTGGGAACCTCATTCCCGCCGGGACCATTGGTGCCTATACCCAGTGGCACGCCGACAATCTGAATGCCACCGGCAATGAAAGCTTGAACCTCTACACCAGCAGCGGCATCCCGCAACTTCAGGCGTTCACCGTCGCCAATCCGGCTTTTACCGGCACGGCGATTATTGATTTGTCGAGTCTTCTTGCGGATCTGCCCACCACCGGGATGAGCGGCAACATCTATTCCGGCGACGTTCTTTCGTCGGGGCAGGTGATTGGCCAGTGGGTGGTCGTGCCAGAGCCATCGGTCGGGGCGCAGTTGGCATTCGGCGCAATCGTGCTTGCGGGACTGGCGTTCGTCAGGCGCGCACGTCGCGCGGCAGTCCGCCAGTGATTTTGCTGGCGCGGATTTTATTTTTCCAACCCCACTTCGACAAGGCGTGGGTTTTTCTTCAAGGTGATCGGAGTGGCTTCGATTTGATGAAAGCCAGGAGTAACTCCCCCGGGCTTTCCATCCTTCGCCGCACTGCCGCGCCACAAAAACATGCGAACCGTCATCCGGAATAAAATTGTCTTGCCAAAGCCCGTGGTCAGGCGTCATTTTCCGACATGGCAGCAACGCGCAATTCCATTCTCGACGATCCGTTTTACCAGCCGGCGGATGAGTTTTTTCCTGCAAACAACAAGATCGGCCTGACGTTTGACGACATCACACTGGCCACGCTGTTCTCCGAAATCCTCCCGCGCGACACGCAGCTCGACACGCAGCTCGCGGAGAACCTGCATCTGCACATCCCGGTCATCTCCGCCGACATGGACACCGTGACCGAATCGCGCATGTCCATCGCCATGGCGCTCAACGGCGGCCTCGGCCTCATCCATTACAACATGCCGGAACGCCAGCAGCTCTCCGAGGTCAGCCGCGTCAAAAATCACGTCCATGGATTGATCCAGGAACCCATCAAGGTTTCGCCGGAACAATTCATCGGCGACGTGCTGGCGCTCATCGAGGAAAAAAAATTCGGCTTCAGCACGTTCCCGGTCGTGGATGAAAACGGGAAGCTGGCCGGGCTGCTTTCCGGCCACGTCGTCAAGCCGCGTTACGCCGGCAAAAAGGTTTCCGAGGCTCTCACGCCGCGCGCGCAGGTCCACACCGTCACCAAAAAGGAACTGGGCCGCGACCCCATCGCCCGCGCCGACAAGTTTTTCACCGAGCACATCGGCATCCACAAGCTGCTGGTGGTGGATGACGACGACCATTTGCACGGTCTCATCACGATGAGCGACGTGGAGCGCATCACGCAGGAGCGCAAGGCGCAGTTCAAGCCGGCGCGCGACGCGCACTTCCACCTGATTTGCGGCGCGGCGTTAAGCACGACGCGGAATGCGTTTGGCGAATTGGACCGCGCGCGGATTTTGAGCCACGTCGGCGCGCTCGTGGAACGCGGCGTGGATGTCGTGGCGGTTTCCACCGCGCACGGCCACAGCAAGGGCGTCGGTGACACGGTGAAAGTGCTGCGCGACGCGTTTCCGAAACTGCCCATCATCGCCGGCAACGTCACCAGCGCGGCGGGCGTGGAATATCTCGCCGACTGCGGCGCGAACGCCATCAAGGTTGGACAGGGGCCGGGCTCGATTTGCACCACGCGCATCGTCGCGGGCGTGGGCATCCCGCAAATGACGGCGCTTTACGTCAGCTCGCGCGCGGCGGCCAGGAAAAAGGTCACGATTCTCGCCGACGGCGGCATCACGAAATCCGGCGACATCGTGAAGGCGTTGACGCTGTCGCAGGCGGTGATTTGCGGCGGCATTTTTGCCGGCTGCAACGAGGCGCCCGGCGATATCGTGGAAATCAGCGGCAAACTTTACAAGCAATACCGCGGCATGGGCAGCCTGGCTGCGATGAAGGCCGGCTCGGCGGCGCGTTACGGCCACGAAAAAAATTCCACCCAGAAAGTCGCGCCCGAAGGCGTCGAGGCACTGAAGGAAGCCTGCGGCTCGGTGGACCGCGTGCTGGCGCAGCTCATCGGCGGCATTCAGAGCGGCATGGGTTATCTCGGCGCGGCGAATTTGGAACAGCTCCGGCAGAAGGCGCGTTACATCCGCGTCAGCCCCGCCGGCCAGCGCGAAGCCGCGCCGCACGATGTCGTGGAACTAAAAACCGGGAACTGAACGGGGCGAAATTTATTTCGCGTAAAATTTCAAAATGGAAGCATCCGTGTTTCCGTCTAAAAACTGGATCGTTTTCAAGTCGGCCTCCTCTACAAGAAAACGAATTGATCGTAAAGCAACCGCATCCATAAAAAATTGTGGATTTGCTTGGGCTTGCTCGAAAACCTCTTGCCTGATTGCCTTATCTTTTGCCGTTTGCAGGGGGAAAAGTGAGAACAGAACCACCAAACTTCCAAGCCACCATTTGAAGAAAATTAACACGACCCCGCCGACCGCTCCAAGAAAAACAAGGATGGAAAAGAATAAAGCCGCCGGTCGCCAGTTTTTTGTCTCCGGTCTCCTAAAGAGTAATTCACGGCAGGCACCGTCATAGAAAACAGTCTTAACTTTGTTTTGTTTGAGAAGTTCTATCCAGTCTTTATGATCCAATATTACGAGTTTCATTTTGCCGATCCTTAATCGTGATTTTGCAGCACAATTTTCAGCATGGTTCGATCATCCGGTTCAAGTGGTTGGTGAAATGTCCATCTGATAAATGCTTCAGCGGCCTCTCTTGGAGAAAAATCTGGATGAATGTTTGCAGCAACAATAAAAGCTGCTTCCATATGTTCGATTGCCCACATCGACCGAGCAATTGGAACTGTCCCATCTCCGGGGTCGCAAACATATTTTGTGATGATAGCCGTCTGCACCATTGAGATAAATTGAAACGTCCAGTTGTTTATAGGTTTGTCTTTCATAGTCTAAAACACAATCGGCTCGTTTAATTTGCCGCACTGGATGCAGCGCGAGCGGTCCACGTCCGGGTCGTCGGTGTAAACGTAGCCGCACTTCTTGCAGCGGAAAATCCGGTCCTCGGAATGCGTCGGCCTGAACCGACGGCGGCGCATTTCGGAATAAATCCCGATGCCGCACAGCGCGAAGAGCGCCAGCGCCACATAAATTTCAATGAGTGCTGAAATGCTCATGTCACGGCGCGGCGGGTGAATCGGTCGCGGGCGGCGCAACGGTGTGCCAGACAAAGATCATCTGGCCGTCGGTCAGGCCTGGCGCCGGCGCAAACCGCGCGGCACGGGCAAGCGCGAGCGCGTTCGCGTCGGCGGCGTCATATTGAGCGGCGGCTTCCGCGCGATTGTCCGGCGGCATCAAAACGGCTGAAACCACATCGCCCGCCGCGTTCACCAGCACCTGCACTTTGCTCGGCGCAATCACGTCCGGCCGGGGCCACGACGGCAGGTTTTCGCGGGTGAGCAATTTTCTCCGCGCCAAGCCGCCTTCAGTTTGCAGCGTTGAAGCATCTGCGAACACCGGCTGGAGCGGCAAAACCGGCTCGCTCAATCTGGGTTCCGGCTTGAAGTTGCCCGTTGGCATGGCAAACCGGTTTGTCTGCATGAACCGGCTGAACGCCGCGCCGAGATTTTCCGCATCCAGCGGCAGTTCGCCCGGCGGCGCGGTCCAGCGAAACAACGGCGGCGGCGCGGCGGATGTTTGCAGACGGGCGGCGGAGGCAAAGTCGCCGGCGTGTGGCAACGCGAAGAGCGTCGGGTCGTTGAGCGCGAGCAGTTCATCGGAATTGTCCGCCAGCGCCAGCTTCGGAACATTGGCCACGACGCGCGGCGGCGCAAAGTGGCGTTCGCCCAGCGCAAAAATAAATCCGACCTGTGCGGCAAAGACCAGCGCGATGAGCGTCAGCCAGCGCCGACGCGGCCAGCTTTCACTGGACGGTTTTCCCGGCGCGGTCGAATCTTCGGGGGCACCGTTCATGGACGGGCGGAGGCGCCGGCCCCGGGCGGAAGGGTGGCCAGCTGCACGTTTTGGATGCCGTTGGTGGCTGCCAGCATCGTCAGGTGGACAAGCTGTCCGTAGGACACGGACTTGTCGGCGTGGATGACGAGTGTGAGCGGCCCGCGGGATTTTTTTTCGGCGACGCCGAGGCGCGAGGATAATTCATTCTCGGTGACGATCTGGTTGGCGAAGTAAAAGCGCCCGCCGGAATCCACGGCCACGGCCACGGTCGGTTTGCCGGCGCCGGGCAGGTCGCCGGCGGCGGGCGGCTGCAATTGGAGCGGCAGGCCGGGCACGGGCAACAGCGCGGCGATCAGCATGAAAATGACGAGCAGGAAAAAAACGGCCGCGAACGGCGCCATTTCAAACGGGCTGCGCAGAATTTTGGCGTTGCGCGGAAATTTCATGGGGACTTTGAATCGCCATTTTCGGTGACGATGTTGACGATTTCACCGGCGGCGCATTCCATGTCGAGGACGATTTTATTGATGCGGCTGACGAGGTAATTGTAACCGGCGTGAACCGGAATGGCCACGGCGATGCCCGCCGCCGCGCAGATCAGCGCCTCCCAGATGCCGCCGGAAAGCTCCCGGATGTTTGCGTATGAATCCGAATGGCTGATCTGCCCGAAGATGTTGATGAAGCCCAGGATGGTTCCGAGCAGGCCGAGCAGCGGCGCGATTTGCGCGATGGTGGCGAGCATGTTCAGCCGCTCCTCAAGCTGCGGCACCTCGGTCAGCCCGGCCTCCTCGATGGCCTCGCGGACGCGCTCGCGGCCCTTGTCGCGATTCAGGATGGCGGTCTTGACGATGCGCGCGACCGGGCCGGGCGTGGCGTCGCAGATGGAAATGGCCTCGACGACGTTGTTGCGCTTGAGCACGTTGCGCACGCCGTTGAGGAACTCGGCGGAATTGATTTGCGAGCGGTGGCAGAAAAGCGCCCGCTCGACGAACACGACAAAGGCAGCCGCCCCGGCGATCAAAATCAGCCAGATCACCGGACCGCCCGCCTGAAGAAACGTTGGCATGTGATTTTTATAGGCTTTCGCGCGGGAAGTTCAAAGCGCAAAATCAGGAAACCCTCCGGTCGCCGCGGTTGTTTTCTTCCAAAAAACATCAATTTGTCTTGGCGTTCCCGGCGGTCTGGCGGTTAAACTGCGGCATGGAAAAACCAGACCAGCTCCGCGAATTGTTCCGCATGCAAAAGGCGCTCAACGAACGCATCGGCGTCCAAACCGACGGCATGAGCGAGGCGGAAAAGACCAAATGGATTCTCAACTACTGCCGCGCCATGTCGCAGGAACTTGCCGAACTGACCGACAGCGTGCCGTGGAAATGGTGGGCAAAATATCAGAAGTTCGACGCGCAGAACGCCCGCGTCGAGGTGGTGGATCTGTTCCATTTTCTCATTTCAATGGCGCAAGTTCTTGGCATGAGCGCCGACGACGTGTTCGCCGCCTACGTCAAAAAGAACGAGGTGAATTTCAAGCGGCAGGAGAGCGGCTACACGGTCAAGGACGAAAACGACAACAAGCATATTTGAGAAGCGGTTCCAAAATCCGGCTGAAATTGTAATTGCGCCGGCAAAGCCGCGTGCGACCCTTTGCGGAAATCCAATCAATCATTTGTGACCAGTTCAAACGGCAACCGTCCTGAAAACAAACCGCTGGCCAAAGTTCGCTTTGTGGTCAGCCAGGTTGTGCTTTGCGTTTTCGGAATTCCATTCGCCGCATTTGGAATCTTTGCCATTTATGACGCGTGGAAAAACTGGCACGGGAAAATCCACAATCCGGTCCACAATCCGGTTGTCACTGTAATTTTCGGACTGATTTTCTGCGCGATGGGTTTCGGGATAATATTCTGGGCCGCCACCGCCGGACGCAGAAAAAAGAAAGCCGAAGAAAAATTCTTGAAACAAACCGACGGCGGCGCAAAGCCGTGGCTCTTGCGCGCCGATTGGGCGGCGGGAAAAATCAAATCCGCATCCACCGCGCCGGTCGGCTTCTTTTTGCTCTGGTCATTTCTCGCGCTGGCCATGTCCGCGCCCGCCATCCACGCCATTCCGACTGAATGGCAAAAGGGAAATCATCTGATTCTGCTCGTCCTCCTGTTTCCCGTCGTCGCGTTTTATCTGCTTGGCCTCTCGTTTGTGAAATGGCGCTCGCGCCGCCGATTTGGCGATTGTTTTTTTGAACTGGCGCAGATTCCCGCCCCGCTGGGCGGCACGCTCGAAGGCATGATTGTGACCGGCACGCCGCTGAAACTGGAACAGGGATTGCATCTGAAAATATCCTGCATCCGGCGCACCGTTTCCGGCTCCGGCAAAAACCGGAGCGTCAATGAAAGCGTCCTCTGGCAGGACGAAAAGATTTTCAAAGCCGACGCCAGCCTGCCCGACCCCGAACCCGGCCACAGCGGAATCCCTGTTTTTTTCAAGCTGCCCGCCGACCAGTCGGAGTGTTTTACGGGCGGAGATGTATCGGTATTCTGGCGGCTTGAGGCAAAGTCAAAAATGCGCGGGCCGGATTTTTCCGTGGCCTTCGACGTGCCAGTTTTCAAGGTTGCCGACACCGCCGTCGCCGGGGAAGCCGACGAACCCGACCCGACCGCCACGTTGCAAATGCCGGTCGAGGAACTCCGCCGCGACGAACATTCCAAAATCCGCGTCAGCGACGGCCCGGACGGACGCGAGTTTTATTTCCCGGCGGCGAGAAACCCGGGCACGGCGCTGTCCATCACCCTGTTCATGCTGGTTTTCAACGGCGCTGCCGTCGTCACATTTCATCTTCACGCGCCGATTCTTTTTCCGGTTGTCTTCGGATTGATCGGTATTTTGCTGCTCTTCGGGACTTTCAACCTCTGGTTCAAATCCAGCCGCGTCACGATTGATTCCACCGGCGTGCGTGTGACAAAACGCTGGCTGCTTTTCAGGCGGACGCGGCAATTCTCCGCCGAAGACGACGCGCGATTTGCGACAAAGACCGGAATGCAAAGCGGCTCGCAAATTTTCACCGACATCAAACTCATCCCGCACGGCAGCGACGAAAAATTTGCGGCGGGCAGGGGGAAATTTCAGGAAACGTTTCAGGAGACGTTCCAAGCCGCCGCCCTTCCAGAGGCCGAAAAAGTCGCGGAGCGATTTCGCGAAGCCGCCGGGCCATCCGGCGTCACCGTCGCCAGCAGCATCGCAAATGTGACGGAAGCCAACTGGCTCGTCGCGGAGATGAACAAGGCGCTTGGCCGCAAATCGTAAAATTCCGTGACCGCCAAACTCAAAACTAAAAATTCAAAATTCAAAACTTCCCGCAATTGGCGCGGGGAAGTCGAGCGCGTTTTGATCACCGAGGAACAAATCGCCCGGCGCATAAAAGTCATGGCGCGCGAAATCGAGCGCGATTTTCGCGGGCGCGAAACCGTCGTCATTTCCCTGCTCAACGGCACGGTGATGTTTCTGGCGGATTTGGTGCGGCATCTCAACCTGCCGCTGCGCCTTGATTTCATCGGCGTCTCCAGCTACGGCCTCGGCACGGAATCCGGCGAACTCGTTTTCACCAAGGAACTGCGCCTTGATGTGCGCGGGCGCGACGTGCTGCTGGTGGACGACATTCTCGACACCGGCAGAACCATGAGCCGCGTGCTGCCCAAAATCCGCGCGCTCAAGCCGCGCCGCATCAAAATCTGCGTCCTGCTCGACAAGCCCGACCGCCGCGTGGAAAAAGTGAAGGCCGATTACGTCGGCTTTGAAATCCCCGATTTGTTCGTCGTCGGCTACGGGCTGGATTTTGCCGAGCGTTACCGCAACCTGCCCTTTGTCGGCGTGCTGCATCCGCACATTTACAAGGAAGTCTGCAAACAAGTTTGCCTGAAATGACCGAACTCAAACTCATCAGTCTGCTCGGCTGGTTCACCATGATCGCGGTCGCATGGGTCATTTCCTACAACCGCAAGCTGTTCCCGTGGCGCACGGTTGTCTGGGGCGTCGGACTGCAATTCGTTCTCGCCCTGCTCATTTTGAAGACGCCGTGGGGCGGCATGCTTTTTGATTTCGCCGGCAAAATCGTCCAGAAACTCATCCAATTTTCCAACGAAGGCTGCAAATTCGTCTTCGGCCCGCTGGCGGATTCGGATTTGCTCGCGGATAAATTCGGCCCCGGCAACTCCGTCATCTTCGCCATCCTCGTCACGGGCACCATCATCATCGTCGCAAGCATTTCGTCGCTGCTCTACCACTGGGGCATTTTGCAGAAGGTCGTCCAGGCCGCCGCGTGGGTGATGCGCAAAATCATGCGCACCAGCGGCAGCGAAACGCTTTCCGCCTGCGCCAACATCTTCATGGGCCAGACCGAGGCGCCGCTGATGATCCGGCCCTATGTCCCGCGCCTGACGCGCAGCGAACTCATGACCATCATGGTCTGCGGCATGGCGCACATCGCCGGCGGCGTCGCGGCGGTTTATGCGGCCATGGGCATCCGCGCCGGCTACCCGAACACCGCCGGTCATCTCCTCACCGCGTCGGTGCTGAATTGTCCCGCCGCGCTGATGATTGCCAAAATTCTCCTGCCGGAAACCCAGAAAAGCGAAACCGCCGCCACCGCGCCCGCCACCGTGCCGCGCACCACGGCCAACTCCATTGACGCCATCTGCCGCGGCGCGGGCGACGGCTTCCAGCTTTCGCTGAACGTCATCGCCATGCTCATCGCGTTCATCGCCATGATTGCGCTGGCGAATTACGTCGTCACCTGGCCACAAACGCATTTCGGCGTCAGCCATCCAGCCACGCTGCAAACCATTTTCGGCTGGGTCAACGCGCCGTTCGCCTGGCTCATGGGCGTGCCGGTGCAGGATTGCTTGAGCGTCGGCCAAATTCTCGGTGAACGCATCGTGCTGAATGAATTTGTCGGCTATCTCGACCTCACGACCCACGCGAAGCAGCTTGCGCTCGATCCGCGCAGCTTCACGATTGCCACCTACGCACTGTGCGGCTTCGCGAACTTCGCGAGCATCGCCATCCAGGTCGGCGGCATCGGCTCGCTCGCGCCGGAGCGCCGCAGCGAAATGGCCAAAATCGGTTTCCGCGCGATGTGCGGCGGGCTGCTCGCGGCCTACATGACCGCGTCGCTCGCGGGATTTTTGCTGTGAAGATTGATCAACTCTTACTCAATCGCTCCACCGGCTTCTCGAAAAACATCCGGTGCGCCTCATCGAGAATGGCCGGAATGCGGTCGGCGAACGGGCTGTTTTTCAATGCGGCGCGCAAATCGTATTCGCGTAGCTTCGCGGCGTTCTGGCCGGGGAACCAGTGTTCGGCCTGGCCGAGCAGATTGTAGCGCATCTTGCCCCACGCGGTGAGTTCCAGCGGCTTGCCGTAGGTCCAGAGCCGCAAAATTTCCGAGACGTTGATCTGGCCGGGAACGTCGTTGAAATCCGGCAATCCTTCCGGCCAGTGCGCACACCAGTCCGCGCCCAGGACTTTTTCCATTTCTGCGCGCAGACGCTTTTCGATCGGCGCAATCGTCCGCGGAATGTCGTCGTAAAATTTCAGCGCGGCGACGTGTTCGTCGAAATCCGACGGCTTGACCACGCCGCAGCTCAAGGTGTGAACCTCCGGGCGGTTGAGGCAGTAAAGGCCGTTGAACTGCATCGGCGTGAGCGGCGCGCAAAGCTGGCTGATTTTCGGCCCCGGTTCCTGCAGCTTGCCGCCCTTGTCGTTCGGGCTGATGATGAACACGCCCATGTCGAGCTTGTTGGCGGCCACGACGGCGGGCCAGTTCAGGTCGTTGACGAAATACCAGTGGAGGTTGACGTAATCAAATTCGCCTGTGTTCACGGCCTCCAGAATGATGTCCGTGTTTCCGTGCGTGGAAAAGCCGATGAACCGGCAGCGGCCCTCCTCCTGCAATTTGCGCGCGGCGGCCAGACAGCCGTTCTTTCGCAGCGACCAGTCGAGCAATTCGCGGTTGTTGATGCCGTGAAGCGACAGCAGATCCACATGGTCCAGCTTCAGGTAATTCATGGAAGTCTCGAACGTCTTGAGAAATTCCTCCGCCGTGGCGCGCGGCGTCACCTTCGTCTGCACGATCATCTTGTCACGCGGCAGTTTCGGCAGCACCGCGCCGAGCTGCATCTCCGACGTGCCATAGCCGCGCGCGGTTTCGATGTGGTTGATGCCCAGTTCGAGCGCGCGGTGGATGCAGGCCTCGAGGTTTTCCTGATTGGCGCGCGGAATGTCCTGCGGCGGCACGTCCTGCCATTTGTGCTGGTAACGCATCCCGCCGCAGGAAATGACAGGCAGGTTCAACTCCGTTCGGCCAAAACGACGATATTTCATGGCGCGAAAAGTAGTCCGGGTTTGCGCGCAAGGCAAGCGGCGAGCCGTTTGCCGTTGGTGGGGCGAGCGTCCCCGCGAGCCACTTGCACTTTCATCATTCTGAAAACGGCTCGCGGGGACGCTGGCCCCACCGAAGCGTGGGAACCTTAAATCAAATTGCACGGCGGGGTGGAATTCGTCAGTATTATTGGCGTAGATTTTATGGCATTGCTCAACGACAATTATCTCAAGCTGAAAGCTGGCTATCTTTTTCCTGAAATCGGCCGGCGCGTGAAGGCATTTTGCGACGCGAACCCCGAGGCCGCAAAGCGGTTGATTCGTTGCGGCATCGGCGACGTGACTGAACCGCTGCCGCCCGCCGTCATCGCCGCCATGCACAAGGCCGTGGACGAAATGGCGTCGCGCGAGACGTTTCGCGGCTACGGCCCGGAGCAGGGTTACGAATGGCTGCGCGCTGCGATTGCGAAAAATGATTTTCGCGACCGCGGCTGCGACGTGGCGGACGATGAGGTCTTTGTCAGCGACGGTGCGAAATGCGACACCGGCAACATCCTCGACATCCTCGGCGCGAAAAACAAAATCGCCGTCAGCGACCCGGTTTATCCGGTTTATGTGGACACGAACGTGATGGCCGGCCACACCGGCGAGGCGAAGCCCTTGCGGGCGGCCACCGGTGCCGTCGCTTACGCCAAGCTCGTCTATCTCCCGTGCAAACCGGGCAGCGGCTTCATTCCCGAACCGCCGAAGCGGCACGTGGATGTGATTTACCTTTGCTCGCCGAATAATCCCACCGGCGCGGCGGCCACGCGCGGGCAGCTTGAGGCGTGGGTGAAATACGCGCTCGAACACAAATCCGTGATTTTGTTCGACGCGGCCTACGAGGCTTACATCACGGAGCCGGGCATTCCGCATTCGATTTATGAAATCCCCGGCGCGCGCGAGTGCGCCATCGAATTCCGCAGCTGCTCAAAAAACGGCGGGTTCACCGGCGTTCGCTGCGCGTTCACCGTGGTTCCAAAAACGCTCAACGCGCAGACGAAATCCGGCGAATTCAAGCCGCTGCATCCGCTGTGGAACCGGCGCTCGACGACGAAATTCAACGGCGTCAGCTACATCGTCCAGCGCGGCGCGGAGGCGCTTTATTCGCCGGAAGGAAAGCAACAGGTGCGCGGGCTGATCGAGCATTATTTGGGCAATGCGAAAGTGCTGCGCGAAGGTGCGATCCAGGCCGGGCTGAAAGTGTTCGGCGGCGTGAACGCGCCCTACATCTGGGTGCGCGCGCCGAAGGGCGTCACAAGCTGGCAGGCGTTCGACAGGATTCTCGGCGAAGCGAACGTGGTCATCACGCCCGGCAGCGGTTTCGGCTCGAAGGGCGAGGGTTATTTCCGCATCAGCGCCTTCAACAGCCGCGCCAACGCCGGCGAAGTCGCGCGCCGGTTCCAGGAATTGAAGTGGTAACGGGTGTCTGACGGCCGGATTCAGTTTGTGGTTGCATCGGCTATGCACGGTTGTAGGATTCCGTCGAATCCCCGTAGCGAAAAGAAAGGGTCAATGAGCGAATTCAAATTCCTTTGCCCGGAGTGCGGCCAGAAAATGCTGGCTGACACCGCTGACAGTGGCATCCAGATTACCTGTCCCACCTGCCAAAAAAACATCACGATTCCCGCCACCACCCCGGTTGCTCCGGGCAACGCGCCGCCGCCCGTGCCAATCCCACAAACGGCATCGCGGCCCGCGTCGCCGTTGCCCGCCGCCGCCGCGGGTCAAAAACAGGATCCCGGGCGCCTTTCCGCGCTGGCGGCGGCGTCCCTGATTTGCTCGGTGTTCGTGCCGCTCGGTTCGATTCCAGGGATCATTTGCGGACACCTGGCCAAAGCGCGGATGCGCCGCAACATTTTTTTGGAAGGTGGGAAGATGGCCAGCGCGGGGTTGCTCATCAGCTACTGCGTTTTGATGGCGACACTGGCGGTGACTGCGGCGTTTCTGTTGGCACACTGGCATTTCAACCCGGTGAAGGTGATGCGCGAGTCGCCGGAAGCCATCGCGGCCATGCAGCCGCGCGTCGTGGATGAAGTGGTCATCGGCGACAACGAGGACGACCATGATGTGGACGGGCAGATGCACTACTCGCAGGTGAGCAATGGAAAATCATTCCGCAGCGCGGCTCGGGGCGGGTCGTTCAGCTATGTGATGAAAGTCCTGCCGCATGAGGCGATGACGTTGAACTGCCGTTACTGGGGCGGCGAAAAAAAGGGCCACGAGTTTGACATCGCGGTGGACGACCAGATCATTGCAACGCAAACGCTCACTTCCATCGCGCCCGGACATTTCTTCGACATGGAATACAAAATCCCGGCGGGCCTGACCCGTGGGAAAGACCATGTGAAGGTGGAATTTCAGGCGCACGCGGGCATGACGGCCGGTGGGCTTTACGGCTGCGAGATTTTGAAACGGTGAATCGTGAACAAGCTTCAATCATGAAAACATTTTCAAAAATCTTTCTGCTACCGGCGCTGGCGCTGGCGCTCAACGTGCGCGCCGCAACCAATGACGCCGCCCAATTTTCCGGCACGGTCGTGGACGCACAGGGCAGTCTGGTGGCGGACGCAGCCGTGGTTTTATATCAATACCCGCCGCGCATGAGCGACGGATCGTATGAATTGGAGGCAAAGCAACATGCCACAACGGACAGCCAGGGCGCGTTTGATTTTCCGATGTTTCACGGACAAGCGGTCGTGCTGGTGACGAAGGCCGGGTTGGCGCCGGGGTGGCGAACATGGTATGCGGCCGTTCCGGAAGAACCCCAAAAAATAGCCCTCGGCACACCATCCGCGCTCGCGGGCGTGGTGGTGGATGACGCGGGCCAGCCGGTGGCGGATGCGGAAGTGTGGGTGTCAGCCGCTTTCAACAAAGCCGCAACAGATTTCGGCCAGCCCGATTATGTGTCTGGCAAAATCGCCCGCGAACTTTTTTCCGCGCGGACTTCGGCGGATGGAAAATTCCGCATCGGGAATTTCCCCGCCGACGCGCAAGCCGGTCTCTCGGTGAAGAAAGTCGGCAAAGCGCGGCGCCAAACCGGAAATTTATTTCGATACGATCAACTGCCATATCACGCCGGACAGGAAGACATCACCCTTACGCTCGACCCGGCCGGAAGCGTCGTCGGAAAAGTCGTTGTGCGCGGGGCCGGCCAGCCACTCGCGAACGCGGTGGTCGGTCTTGAACCGGTGAGGCCGGGAATGGGAGTTTTTTTGTTGGATGGAGGAACAATCATTGTATCCGCCGCAGATGGGTCATTCCAGATTCCTGATGTTCCCGCCGGTTCTTATCACGTCGTGGCGAATTTCACCAACGAACCCATCGCCGATTGGGTCGCGGATCCGGTTCCGATCAAAGTTGCCGCCGGCCAGACTTTGTCCGGCGTGCAAATTCAAGCCTACAAAGGCGGCATCGTGGAAGTGACCGTCCGCGGAAAAGATAATCACGAACCGCTCGCGGACGTGGGCGTGTCGGTGAACAGCGAAGACGACAGTCGCGGCGGTTCGACGGGAACGAACGGAGTGGCTTATTTCCGGTTGCCGCCGGGACAGTTCAGCGTGTTTGCGAATAAACCAGACTGGTCTCAAGCGCAAACGCAGGCCACGGTGACGGAGGGACAAACAACCAGCGTCACGATTGAGCTGAATGCGCCGTTCAAAGTCGCCGGTGTCGTGCGCGACGCCTCGGGCGCGCCGGTTGCAGGTGCGAGCGTCGGGGTATTTCCGAATTATGGGAACGAAAGGGCGGACTCAAAAACTGACGCAAACGGACATTACGAGGTAAGCTGGCAAAAACCTTCCTGGGCGGGATCGCAGAACCAGACTTTTTATCTGCTCGCGCGCCATTTGGAACGAAAGCTGGCGGTCATGCAGGAAATGGAAGAGACAACGACAAATCTGGATTTGACCTTGAAACCGGCGATGAGCGTGTCCGGCCGCGTGCAGGACACCAAGGGCAAAGCGGTCACAAACTTGATGGCGTATGTCATGCTTTATCGGGAGAACTCGGGTTTTACAATCAGCCGCCAGCCCGTTCACTCCGACGAACAGGGCCGCATCCAGATGGAAGCGCTGCCGATGGGAGAGCGTTACGGCTTGTATGTTTCCGCCCAAGGTTACGGCAACGCCCAGCAGGAGATGGATGCGGCAGACCCGAAGGCGGATCACCACGATTTTCCCCCGCTCGTCGTCAAGATTGCCGACCGCAAGCTCGCGGGCCGCGTGCTCGGCACAAACGGCAAGCCCGCCGCCGGTGCTCAAGTGTGGATGAACGGCGACGGCCAACCAAATGGCAACGCGATCACCGATGCCGATGGGCGATTTGCATTTGACGCGGTCTGCGAAGGCGCGGTGACGGTGTCCGCCAACATGAAAGGCGCTTACGGTTCGGCGGAGGCAATGGGCGGCGACACGAATGTGGTCATTCGGTTCGATGCCAGAAACCGTTCTCTCACGGCAGCGTCGCAAACGCTGACCGGCACCGTCTCCGATGCTTCCGGCAAACCCGCCGTCGGCGCGCATGTCATCGTGACGCCGACTTGGGGAATGGAGGATGTCGCCAAGACCGATACCAACGGCGAGTATTCCGTCAACTGGCAGGCGCAACCCGGAATGCAGGGCACGAAATATTTCGCCATCGCGCGCGATGTCGAGCGGAACCTTGCCGCGATTGAAGCCATCGGCACCAATAAAACCCGCGTGGATCTGCGACTGGGGCCGGGCTTCTCCATTTCAGGGACCGTGCAGGACGCAAAAGGCGCGCCGCTGTCCCGCGCAAGCATCAACTTGAACATGATGGCAGGGAACATGGGCGGCATGGTGGATTACCAAGCCATCAAAGTGAACACCGATGGGATATTCACCATTCCGGCGCTGCCGACGGGACAGCAATACATGGTGTATGTCACCGCAACCGGCTACGGCTCCGTGCGGAAAAATGTCGGAAAAACCCAAAGCCAGACCAACAGCATCCAGTTGTCGCCTTTCAAACTGAAGGCCGCCGACCGCCTGCTGGCCGGACAGGTGTTGGGCACCGATGGCAAACCGTTGTCCGGCGTGCAGGTCAACATCAACGGCAACGGCCAGCCGAACGGCTTCATGAGGACGGATGCAACCGGACATTTCACGTTCAAGGTGTGCAGCGGGCCGATCACCATTTTTGCGTATTCACCTTCAGGGGCGGGGCGGAACAATTCCGCCAACTGGCAGGCGCGCGGCGGCGAAACAAACGTGGTGATAAAAATGGGCGCGCAGCAGCCACGTCAGGAGGTCGCCGTCGAGAGGGAAATTCCGCTGAAGCCCCAGCCGTGGACATTGAACGCGCTCGCGACCTGGCCGGCCAGCCACAAGACCGGCACGATCATTCTGCTCTCGCTGCAAGCCGCGGTGCTGTTGGGAACCGGCGGCGGGATTTTCTGGTTCGCACGCAAGCGCGGGGGACGCGGAAGCTGATGGTGCCGACGGATGCCGCGCAGAAATTGCCGTCGCAATCCGAAAAATCGTTCGGCGGTTGCGGGGATTGAAGAGGCAAATTCGTCATTGCAGCGGGGATTTGTTCTGGTATCCTTGCCTGTCGTTTTTACCGGATATTTAACCGAAAAAGATTTATGTCACAGCATCCCAGTCTGCGCGCGGCGTCCAAGCTTGGCGGCAAGCGCAATGTTCTCAAGCGTTTCGAGCGCACGGAGCTTCTCAAAAAGCGCGGCCAGTGGAAGGCCGGCGACCGCATCACCGGCCTCCGCAAGACCAAGCCGGAAGTGTGATTCGCTGAATCGTTGAATGGTTCAATCGTTAATCCGATTCAACGGTTCACGATTCAATGATTCAACGAATCGTGAGCGTCCGCCTGCAAAAATTCCTGGCCGAGGCCGGCGTCGCCTCGCGGCGCGCGTCGGAACAGTTCATTCTGGACGGCCGCATCGCCGTCAACAGCCATGTTGTCCGCCAGCTCGGAACCAAGGTTGATCCGGTCCACGACAAGGTGACGGTGGACGGCAAGCCGGTCCGCGCCCGGCACAAGCTTTATGTGGCCCTGCACAAGCCGGTCCGCTGCGTCTGTTCGCACGCGGACGAACTGGGCCGGCCGACGATTTATGATTTATTGCCAAAGGAATGGCAATTGGTGAGTTCCGTGGGGCGCCTCGATTTCAACAGTGAAGGATTGATTTTTCTGACGAATGATGGAGAATTCGCATTGCGGCTCACTCACCCGCGTTTTGGCGTTCGCAAAAAATACAGGGCGACCGTCGAGGGCGAGGTCACCAGGGAGATGCTGAAGCGGTTCACGCAGGGCGTTTTCGACGGCGGCGAGAGGCTGAAGGCGCTGTCGGCGCGGATGGTTTCGGGAAGCCAGTCGCGGAGCGTGGTGGAGATGGAGCTGGGCGAAGGCAGAAACCGCGAGGTGCGGCGGCTGTTTGAATCGCAGGGACTGATGGTAAAACGGTTGCAGCGGACGCAGATCGGAAAAATCAAACTGGGCGAATTGAAGCCCGGCCGCTGGCGGACATTGACAGAAACGGAAATTAAAACTTTACTTTCGGAAAAATGAAAACGAATTATTGGCTGATTTTGGGGGCGATGCTCACATCGAGTGCCATTGCTCAAAACAACACAAACACGCTGCCGGCTATCCCGGCCCCGGTCACTTCGCCGGCGGCGGAAACGGCGGCAGCGCCTGCCACCGTGAAGCCTGCCGCACCGGCGGCCGCTCCGGTCAAGCACAAGAAACACGTCGCCGCCCCCGCGAAGGCCGTCACATTGAAAGAGCCGACCATCTCGCTCACCCCCGGCCAGGCGGAAGTCACCGTCAGCAACCTCGTGGTTCGCGGCCAGGCCGGCCTGAAAGGCGAAACCGTCTCGCACCTGTCGAAGGGTGACGCGGTGACGGTGCTGGACCAGATCAATCTCGACAAGCCCGCCGCCGGCGAACCGGCGCAATGGGTGAAAATCACCCTTCCCTCCACGGTGCATGTCTGGGTCAACGCCAAATTCGTTGACGCGGCCAGCAAAGCGGTTTCCGCCAAAAAGCTGAACCTGCGCGCCGGACCGGGCGAGAATTTCAGCGTCGTCGGCGTCATTGAAAAAGGCACGCCGGTCAGCGAACTCGAAACCAAAGGCGATTGGATCAAAATTGACGCGCCCACGAACGCCTACGCCTTCGTCGCCGCGATGTATTTGAAACAGGAAGCGGCCGCTCCGGCGATCGCCGCCACCGCCCCGGTGGAACCTGCTCCGGCTCCGACGCCGACGCCGGTTCCCGAAGCACAGCCGATTGTCACCACTCCGGCCCCCGTCTCGGCTCCGACGCCCGCACCCGCGCCCGAAGTGACCGCCCCCGCCCCGGCACCCGCGCCTGAAGCGGCGACGGAAGACACGAATGCGCCGGCAGCGCCGCGCATTGTGTCGCATGAAGGCGTCATCCGCCACGTTGGCAGCATCATCGCGCCGACGGAATACGAATTGTATAATTCCTCCACGGACAAGAACATTGACTACCTCTATCCGACGCTCGGCACCCTCGATCTGGGCCAATACTCCAACATGCGCGTGGTGATCACCGGCGAGGAAGGGTTGGCGGCGCGGTGGAAGGACGTTCCGGTTCTGACTGTCGAGAGCATCCAGGTAATTGAAACCAATGCCGTCCCACATCGCATCCTCCTCAGCCCAAGACAGTCGCAAGCTCATTGACGGTCGCGGCATTGCCGCGCAAATCCTTGGCGAACTGACGCTGCGCGTCGCGGAATTAAAAAACCGCGGCGCGCAGCTTGGTCTTGCGTTTGTGCGCGTCGGCGAAGACCCGGCGTCCAAAGTCTATGTCGGCCGCAAGGAAAAGGCCTGCGCCGAACTCGGCATTGTTTCCGAAACACACGTCCTGCCGGAAAAAACTTCCGAGGCCGAATTGCTCGCGCTGATTGCAAAATTGAATTCGGATCCGCACCTGCACGGCATCCTCGTCCAGGCGCCGCTGCCGAGGCAAATCCGCGAGTCCGTGATTTATTCCGCCGTGCTGCCGCAAAAGGACGTGGACGGTTTTCACCCGGTCAACGTTGGCAAGCTGATGCTCGGCGACGCCACCGGCTTCCGGCCCTGCACGCCGGCGGGCATCTGCGAACTGCTCGCGCGCTCGAACGTGAAAACCGAGGGCGCGGAAGTCGTCGTGCTCGGACGCGGCAACATCGTCGGCAAGCCGATGGCCGCGATGCTCTGCCAAAAAGGACGGGGCGCGAACGCGACGGTCACGATCTGCCATTCCGCCACGCGCGACATCGCGGCGCACTGCCGCCGTGCGGACATTTTGATCGCTGCAATCGGCGTCCCCCAGTTTGTGAAGGCCGAAATGGTTAAGCCCGGCGCCACGGTGATTGACGTGGGCGTCAACCGCGTGCCCGACGCGACCTCGAAGACCGGCACCAGACTCGTCGGCGACGTGGATTTCGCCGCCGTCCAAGAGGTTGCCGGCAAAATCACGCCGAATCCCGGCGGCGTCGGTCCGATGACGATTGCCATGCTGATGCAAAACACCGTGCGCGCTGCGGAGCGGGCCGTCGCATCGTGAATCGTTAAATCGTTACAACGGATTCCCAATGCGCTATTTTCCGGTGAACGATGCAACGACTCAACAAATAACGATTTTATGAACGCCACCCGAATTCTGCCCGATTTGCAGGCCTCGCTCCTGTGCGAGGAGGTCCGTCAGGAAGCCAATGGAAATTTCTTTCTCATCGGCGTCATCAATTTCATCCGCGTGCCGCAGCTGCCGGTCGTCGCCGCCCGACTGTGCGTCTTCAACCGCTGGACGGCCGGCCTCGGCCAGTTCACCGAAAACATCCGGCTCATCGCGCCCGACCAGACGACCCTGCTCCGCAAGGCCGAGATGAAATTTGAACTGCGCGACCCGGCGCTGCATTCGACCAACGTCATGGTCTTCGGACAGATCGAATTCAAAATCGCCGGCACCTATTTTGTCGAGGTGATGGTGGACGACGTGATGAAGCTGCGCTATCCCCTGCCGGTCGTCCACGCGCCGACGCCGCCGGGCCAGACTCCGCAAAATCCGCCGGAGGAAAAAAAGGCGTAATTCCCGCGGACGCGCGGGGAGAGCGGAGCACCTCGAAGCCGGCCGCCCCGGTGGTTCGGAGCTTTTCCGCCCCGGCCATTTCGGGTAACCTGCAACCGGATGAGCACGCTCACCGAGCCAACTTTCGCCTGGGAACCGCTGACGCCGCGCGGCGTGGCGGCGTTTGCGCGCGCAAGATTGAGCCGGTTACTGCTCGTGCAATTCATCGTCGCGCTCCTCGCCGCGGCGGCGGTCGTCTGCTTTTTTGACAACGGCTGCTTTCCCACCATCACCGAGGCGATCCAAAAACTGCCCGCCGACGGCGAAATCCGCGCCGGCAGGCTGGACTGGCGCGGCGACCCGACGCAACTGCTCGCCGAGGGGAAATTCCTGGCATTCGACGTTGATCTGGACCATTCCGGGCAGATTCATTCCACCGCCGACGCGCAAATTGAATTTGGCCGGGACTCGATCCGTATTTTTTCGCTACTGCCCGGCTATTCGGAAATTTTTTATCTCCCGGATCGCGGCGCGCCGTTCAACCGCGCGGATCTCGAACCGCTCTGGGGCGCGTGGGAGGCGGAAATCCTGTTCATCGCCGGCGCGGCGGTGACGGTGGGACTGCTGACAAGCTGGTGGCTGCTGGCGACGATCTATTTCCTGCCGGTCCGGCTTCTCGGATTTTTTGCCGACCGCAGTTTGAAATTCTGGGAGTGCTGGAAATTGTCCTGCGCGGCGCTGCTGCCGGGCGCGCTGTTGATGGCGGCGGGCGTGCTGCTTTACGGCGCCGGCGTTCTCGACCTGTTTTCGCTTGGATTGCTGTTTGCGGGGCATTTTGTGCTGGGCTGGATTTACCTGTTTTTGAGCCAGCTTTTCCTGCCGAGAATTCCCGAACCCGCACAAATGAATAACCCGTTCGGAAAAGAGGATTGAAGACGCCTTCCGCAACAAGCCGGGGCTTGAACCCTGGCGCAAAACATTTAACCTGCATCCATGTCTCGACTGCCGTTTGAACTGCTCCTCGCGCTGCGCTACCTGCGGCCCAAACGGACGTTTGTCTCCATCATCACGCTCATCTCCGTCGTCGGCGTCGCGCTCGGCGTCGCCGTGCTTATCATCGTCATCAGCGTGATGAGCGGGTTTGACCACGATTTGCGCGGGAAAATCCTCGGCTTCAACGCACACCTGACCGTGGTCCGATGGGATTCGGCAAATCAAACCGCCGCGCTGATGGAAAATTATCCCGCCGTCGCCGGCATTATTGCAACCAACAAAAATGTCATCGGAGTTGCGCCGTCCGTGCTCGGCCAGGTGCTGGTGGAAACCGATCCGGTGGACACCAATGCCCGGCCATCGCTCACCGCCGCGCCCTATCTTCGCGGCGTGGATGCGAACACCGAGAATTCCGTGAGCGTTCTGCCGAAGAGCATCATTGACGGCGAAACAAACCTGGCCACCGCCTTAAGCGGACGCGGATTGATTGTCGGCAGCGATTTTGCGCAAAAAATGAAACTGTCCGTTGGCGATCGCATCTCGATTTATTCGCCCACCGACGTGAAAAAAATGAGGGAATCGCGCGGCAGGCCAAACGAGGAAGCTGTTCTGCCCGATGACTACACTGTTACCGGCATTTTCGATGTGGGCTATTATGATTTTGACGCGAATTTCATCTGCACTTCGCTCGAAAACGCGCAGGACCTTTACAACCTCGGCGACAGCGTTCACGGCCTGATGGTGATGCTGCGCGACCCGTATCAGGCGGCGGCGGTGAGCAACGAACTGGCCGCCGCGCTAGGCCCCAATTACGCCATCTCCACTTGGATGCAGGAAAACTCGGCCATCCTGGGCGCGCTGGTCGTCGAGAAAAACGTCATGTTCATATTGCTGCTCTGCATTGTCGCAGTCGCGTCACTTTGCATGTTGAGCGCGCAAATCACATTTGTCATCCGAAAAACCCGGGAAATCGGAATGCTGAAGGCGCTGGGTGCAAAAAACCTCCAAATCTCCGCGGTTTTTTTGGTGCAAAGCGCGATCATCGGCGCGCTGGGCGTGCTGTCGGGTCTGGCGTTGGGAATCCTCGCAGTTGAGTATCGCAATGAATTTCTCGATTTCCTGCGCCGAACCACCGGCTGGGAACTTTTCCCGGCGTCCATCTACGGTTTTGGCGAATTGCCGGCGATCATTGCGCCTCACGATGTCGAGCTGATTTGCGGCATCTCATTCGTCATCATCTGCGTTGTTGGCGGAGTATTGCCGGCCATTCTGGCCTGGATTTTGAAACCCGTGGAGGCGCTGCGCTATGAGTGAACCGCTTCTTTCCGCGCGCGGCCTCGCAAAAACCTACACGATGGGCCGGCGCACGCTCGAAGTCCTGCGCGGCGTGGACCTCGACGTGGCGCGCGGCGAATTTCTCGCGTTGCGCGGCGCGTCCGGCGCCGGCAAAAGCACCCTGCTCCATTTGATGGGCGGCCTGGATTCGCCAAACGCCGGCGAAATTCATTTCGCCGGCCAGAATCTCGCACATTTTTCCGAAAGCCAGTTGACGCATTTCCGCAACCGCCGCGTCGGTTTTGTTTTTCAGGCGTATCATCTCCTGCCCGAACTCACCGCGCTCGAAAACGTCTGCCTGCCGGCCCGCGTCGCCCGCATGCCCGTCGCGCAGGCCGTGGCGCGTGCGCGCGGCCTGCTGGCGCGCGCCGGCCTTGGCGAACGCACCGAACACAAGCCGTTTGAGCTTTCCGGCGGCGAACAGCAGCGCGTCGCCATCGCCCGCGCGCTCATCAACGAGCCGGAACTCCTGCTGGCCGACGAACCGACCGGCAACCTGGATTCGCGCACCGGCGGCGAAATTATTGAACTTCTCAAGAGCCTGCATGTCGAAAAGCACATGACGCTCGTCATTGCCACGCATGATGCCAGGGTCGCCGCGCACGCGCAGCGCGCCATCGAACTCGCCGATGGCCGCATCGCTTGAAATTGCCGCGCACTGCGGCTAACTTATCCGGTCATGCTTGAGGATCGAGATTATATGCGCGAACCGGATTACCGGGAATCGCGCGTGTCGTTCACCGTCGCGCTGCTGATTGTCAACGCGGCGGCGTTTCTCGTCCAGCTGGCCGCGAACAGTTCGGCCACCGGCGTGGAAATTGAATACAAGTATTTTGCCTTGAGTCTGGCCGGGTTGATGCACGGCTGCGTCTGGCAGTTGCTGACGTTTCAATTCATGCACGCCGGCTGGATGCACATCATCTTCAACTCGCTGGCCATTTATTTCTTCGGACGCCCGGTGGAAGATGCCCTGGGCCGCCGCCATTTTCTGACGCTTTACCTGGCCAGCGGCGTCATCGGCGGCCTCGTGCAAATGCTTTTTGCGCTTTTGCTCCCGTCTTTTGACGGTGCGGTCGTCGGTGCTTCGGCGGGCGCGTCCGGCCTCGTTGCGGCCTTTGCCATCCTGCACTGGGAAGAACGGTTCAGCCTGCTGATCTATTTCATTCCCGTCACGATGACCGGGAAAACCCTGCTCGCGGCCAGCCTCGGCCTGGCCTTCCTCGGCATCCTGACACCCAACAGCGGCATCGCCAACGCCGCGCATCTCGGCGGCATCCTGGCAGGCGGATTTTATGTGCGCCTGCTCATCCAGGGCCGGTGGCCGCGATGGAAATTCTCCAACCGCCGCGCCACGCCGCACGAGCTTGCCGCCAGGCGCGCCGGCAAAACCTTCTGGCGCTCATCCACAAATGAACCGGAGGGGAATTTGCCCGCCGACGAATTTTTATCCGGCGAGGTGGACCCGATTCTCGACAAAATCTCCGCGCACGGCATCCACAGCCTGACGGCACAGGAACGCGAAACTCTCGAAAGGGCGCGGAAGAAAATGACGGGCCGCTGACGGCTTGATGCCGGAAACGGTCACGAAAATTTTGGAAACGCGCCGCTGATTCCGTTCAACGCGGTGGAAAACACCTTTGCGATTTTTGTGAAGCCGGCGTTGTTCGGATGGATTTCATTCACCCAATCCGTGCGCGGGTTCAGCGTCCCCTGCGTGCGGACGTGTAGAAAATGTTTGCCCGCCGCCTTTTGTTCCGCCTCCAGTGCGACGAGCCGGTCGTTGAATTTCGACAGGACCTGTTTCGCGATGGCGAACTGGTCGGCGGCCTTTTTCCAGCCGCGATAATCCAGCGACGGTTTCAGCCACGGGCCAAGACCGCAAACACCCTTGTCGCCCGGCTGGGGGAAATCGTAGGCGTGCGTCACAATCCAGCAATCCGGCGCGCACCGGTCGCGGATGTCAATCAGGTCGCGATAGCCGTCCTCGACGACGCCCAAAATCTCCCGCAACCGCCCGGCGTCCACGGCGGAAGCCGCGCCGCCGCCGGTGTTCGGCTTGAGCCAGAGGCAAAACTGGTCGCCGACGATGTCGTTGCCGCCGCCGGAAAACAACAGGATGTCGAAGCCGGGCTTTTTCAACAGCGCCTCGATCCGTTGCCGCTTTTCCACGCCGAGCATCTGCTGGACGGAATCGCCGTAATGCGCCGTGTTCAAAATCTTCACGCCGGAAATCTTTTCCAAGTGATCAATCACCGCGCCGCCGGTGAGCAGAATTTCCGGATAATCGAACCACGAATCGCCATCGGCGATCACGCGCGGCGGCGAAGTCAGCGCCGCCGGCCTCGATTTGAGGTATTGGAGATACGCGGCAATCCGCGTCGTGCGTTCGCGCGCGGCCAGTTGTTTGACCGCGCGCCGGGCGACTTCCAGAGAGCGCAGGTTGCTGCCTTTGCGTTGCATCGGGGTTGTTTTGCCCGCAAACCGGTTTCTGTCAAGTTTGAATCCGCTGGCTGCGGCAACATTTGGCGATTTAACGATTCACTTTTCCGCCCTTTTCCTTTTTCATTAGGCAATGATTACGCGCTATTCCCGCCCGGAGATGCGGGCCATCTGGACCGACGAAAACAAGCTCCGCCTCTGGCTGCAAATCGAATTGCTCGCCAGCGAGGCGCTCGCCGCCGGGGGCGTCGTCCCCAAGGCCGACTTCGCCAAAATCAAGGCCGGCGCCGAGCAATGGCTCACCGACCTGCCCGGTCTTGTCGCCCGGCAGCGCGAACTCGAAAAAACGCTCAACCACGACGTCATCGCCTTCACCACCGCCGTCGCCGAGAAAATCAACGACGATGCCAGCCGCTGGTTCCATTTCGGCCTCACGTCGAGCGACATCGTGGACACCACCTTTGGCGTCCAAATGGTTCAAAGCGCGGACATCCTGATCGCCGACGTCAAGAAGCTGCGGCCGATCATCGCCCGGCGCGCGAAGGAGTTTCAGATGACGCCGTGCATCGGCCGCAGCCACGGCATCCACGGCGAACCGACCACCTTCGGGCTGAAGCTCGCGCTCATGCACGATGAATTTGGCCGCGCGCTCGACCGGCTCGAACGCGCCCGCGAGGTCGCCGCCGTCGGCAAGTTGTCCGGCGCCGTCGGCACCAACGCGCATTTGTCGCCGGACATTGAAGATTTCGTCTGCAAAAAACTCGGTCTGCGGCCCGCGCCCATCGCCACGCAGGTTGTCCAGCGCGACATCCACGCCGAGTTTCAAACCATGCTCGCCCTTGTCGGCGCGAGCATTGAGCGCTGGGCCGTCGAATTCCGACACCTCCAGCGCACCGAAGTCCTCGAAGCCGAGGAGCCGTTCACGAAAGGACAAAAAGGTTCCAGCGCCATGCCGCACAAGCGCAATCCCATCACCTGGGAACGCCTCACCGGCCTCGCCCGTGTGCTGCGCGGCAACGCCATCGCCGCCCTCGAGGACGTCGCGCTGTGGCACGAGCGCGACATTTCGCACTCGTCCGTGGAGCGCATCATTTTCCCCGACTCCTGCACGCTGCTGGACTACATGTTCGGCCTGCTCACGCGCCTGATGGACGGCTTAAACGTCTATCCGGAAAACATGAAGAAAAACCTCGGCCTCTCGCTCGGAATGTGGAACAGCCAGACCGTTCTGCTCGCGCTCATCAAAAAAGGCCTCACGCGCGAAGCCGCCTACAAGCTCGTCCAGGACGCCGCGATGAAAACGTGGGAGGTGAAACACGCCGGACGCGACGACGCCGATTTTGTGGAACAGCTCAAGTCCGACCCCAACGTGGCGAAACATTTCAAGAAGGACGAACTGGAAAAACTTTGCTCGCTGGACTTCCATCTCAAGGAAGTGAAGAACCGGTTCAAGAAACTGGGACTTTGATCAACCGCGACTGAACACGGATGGACATGAAGAGTCGGGATGATCGTTGCGGGCAGAATCCTGCCCCCGATCAGGCTTGGTATTGTTCGTCGCTGACCTTTTCCAACCAGTCAACCGCCTTGCCGTCGAGCTGTTCCTGAATGGCGATGTGCGTCACGGCCGTGGTGGGTGATGCGCCGTGCCAATGTTTCTCGCCCGGCGTAAACCACACGATGTCGCCCGGCCGGATTTCTTCAATCGGCCCGCCCCAGCGCTGCGCGCGTCCGCAACCGGCGGTCACAACCAAAGTCTGCCCCAGCGGATGCGTGTGCCAGGCGGTCCGGGCGCCTGGCTCGAACGTGACGAATGCGCCGGTGACGCGCGCCGGATCGCCGCCCTTGAACGGCGAGTCAATGCGCACCGTGCCGGTGAACCAGTCGGACGGGCCGCGCGCTGAAGGCTGCGAGCCACTGCGTTTGATTTCCATATTTTTAACTGCTTGTTACTTGATTGCCACAGGCAGCCACAGTTTAACACAAACGGGCACAAATGGAAAATTGCCGCGCCGGCGGCGGCCATCCGCAAGGATCACCTTCCCGTCAGTTGCTCCAGCGCCTCCGGATACCGCGCGCCTTCCACTTTGATCTTGGACGCCGCGCTTTCGATGTCGCGCAAATCGTCCGGCGTCAATTCAATGTTGGCCGCGCCGAGGTTTTCGTCCAAACGATGCAGCTTGGTCGTGCCGGGGATGGGCACAATCCATGGCTTCTGCGCCAGCAACCACGCGAGCGCGATTTGCGCCGGCGTCGCGTTTTTCTTTTTGGCAATCCGGCCGAGCAGATCAATCAGCGCCTGATTCGCCTTGAGCGCCTCCGGCGTGAAACGCGGCAGCCGGCTGCGGAAGTCCGAGCTGTCGAAGGTCGTGGCCGCGTTCATGGCGCCGGTGAGAAAGCCCTTGCCCAGCGGACTGTAGGGCACAAGGCCGATGCCGAGCTCTTCGAGCGCCGGGATCACCTCCGCCTCCGGCTTCCGCCACCACAACGAATATTCGCTCTGGAGCGCCGTGACCGGCTGGACTTTGTGCGCGCGCCGGATCGTCTGCACGCCGGCTTCGGACAGGCCGAAATGCTTGACCTTGCCGGCTTGGATCAATTCCTTCACCGCGCCCGCCACGTCTTCAATCGGCACGGCCAGGTCCACGCGATGCTGATAAAACAGATCAATGACATCCACCTTGAGCCGCTTGAGCGACTCGTCGGCCACCTGCCGGATGCGCTCCGGCCGGCTGTTCAACGGTGCCGCACCGGGTCGCTTGTCGCTGCCGCTCAGGTCGAAACCAAACTTCGTGGCGATGACGACCTTGCCCTTGAACGGCGCGAGCGCCTCGCCCACGAGTTCCTCGTTGGTGAATGGCCCATAGACTTCGGCGGTGTCGAAGAACGTGACGCCGCGCTCCACGGCGGCGTGGAGCAGCGCCGTCATCTCCGTTTTGTCCTTGGGCGGACCGTAGGAAAAACTCATTCCCATGCAGCCCAGCCCAAGGGCCGAGACTTTTAAATTACTTTTACCGAGAGTGCGTGTTTTCATATTTGAATCCTTTCTTTTTGTTAAATGTTGAAAGGAGCTTAACTCACCTGCGCCCGTCTGTCGCCCGCGCCCTTGCTCCACCTGTTGCGGGATTGCTCGAAAGTGCGCTGGTTACCTTTGCCGGCGGTAATCGCTCGGGGCCTGGCCGGTTTCCCGGCGGAAGAGTTGCGCAAAATGGCTGGGATTGGCGTAGCCCACGTCCAGCGCGATTTCCACCACGCTCCGCTTCGTCTCGCGCAGCAGCCGACGCGCCTCGTCCATCCGCAGGCGGATGTGGTAGCGCGACGGCGACATGCCCAGCGCGCTCTTGAACAGGCGGTTGAAGTAAAATTTGCTCAAGCCGGCCTGCGCCGCCAACCGTTCCAGATTGAATTCTTCGGCCAGATTTTCCGCCATCCAGTCGGTGATTTGCCGCAGCTTGTAGCCGGGCAGCGACGGGCTGCTGCGGCGCGAGTCGCCGTCCGTCCCGGCATAGTTCCGCGCCAGATGAATGGCGATGGCCTGCGCGATGCCTTGCAGGAACAGGGCGCTGGCGTGCCGGCGCAACAGTTCCTCGTGCACGCGCTCCATCAGGGAATTCAACGCGGGGTCGTGGAACGCGGAAAGGTCGCGCAGCCGGGCGCGCGGCGCGGCGTCGCCGAAAACTTCCTCCAGCGCGCGTTGCAGCAGCGGCAGCGCGATGAACACCGCCATGGATTGAAATGGTTCGTCGCCCACCGCCTTCCAGCGGCAATCGTAGGGCGCTCCGCCGGAAGTGAGAAAAAACGAGCCTTTCGTAATGCGATGCGTGACCCACGGCTGATGGCCTTCGCGTTCCTGAAACTCGGCTTCGCCCGAAACGCTCCACGCGAGAAACGGTTCGCTGACGGCGGGCAGCGACACCATTTCCACGCTGCGCGGCGGGGCGATGATCCAGGCTTTGATGTCCCGCCAGGCTTCCCCGCGGCAGGCCACCAAAACTTGCCCACCAACGTAACGCCCGAAGGCCTCGGCGGAGGTTGTTTCAGGTATTGGCATGAGATTCGACGGCGACATGCTAGTGTATTCCATCGGCAAATCAAAGCGCTGACAAGTCTGTCCCGCGTTGGAGGGCAAACCGCATTGTCATCCTTTCGGCATTTGTGAACCCGGCAGCGGCGCCACAACAAGTATTTATCCGCAATTGCTCAAACTGCCCAACGTCACCCGTTTATCATGGAACCGTAACCAGCCCGCTACAATTTATTCCGATAATCCCAACTTGTGAACGCACATTGTTTGGAAGCGGAAAGTTCAGCTCACGCCGTGAAACTGTCCGGTGTCGAGCAGACCGATCTGGCCACGCTGGCCGGAAATCAGCAATCGGTGGACGCCGATTGCCGTCTGCACAAGGTCTATCAGCAATTCCAGTCGCACGAACACGATTATTGCGCGGTGCTGGAGGGCAAGCGGGTGATCGGGCTGTGCTCGCGGGCGCGCGTCGGCTTCCTGATGGGCCACCGCTATGGGTTCGCCATTTACAGCGATCACATGATCCGCGAGCACATGGTCGAAAATCCATTGTTTGTTCAACACGGCACGCCGATCCGCGAGATGCTCGAACAGACGCTGGGGCGTCAGGGAAAAAAGTTCAATGATGACGTTATTCTCGTCGGCCCGGCGCAGGAGTATCTTGGGATTATTCCGGTGCCGGCGCTGGTTCAACTCCAATCGGCCCTAGTCGCGGAAAGGTTTCGGATTCAGGAGGAAATGCACCGGCGGATGCTCACACTTTCGCGCCAGGCAGGCATGGCGGAGGTGGCGACCAGCGTCCTGCACAACGTCGGAAACGTCCTGAACAGCGTTAATGTTTCAAACAACCTCATCCGCGAAAAGCTTCAAGGCTCGGAAGTGGCCACGCTCGTCAAGCTTGGCAGTCTCCTCCAACAGCATGAGGGCGACCTGCCCGCGTTTCTTGCCAACGACCCCAAAGGCAAATTGATTCCTCATTTCATCATCCAACTTGCCGGCCAGTTGGAGGCAGAACACGCCCTTCTGCGACAAGAGCAGGATCAACTCACCCGCAACGTGGAACACATCAAGGAAATTGTCGCCATGCAGCAGAGTTATGCGCGCATCTCCGGCTTTCTCGAGCAGGTATCCGTGGCCAGCCTGATGGATGATGCGTTGCAAATCAACCAGGCCGGACTTTCCCGGCACGGAGTTCGGGTTGTGCGCCACTATTTCGACATGCCTCCGGCCACGGTGGACAAGCACAAGGTTCTCCAAATTCTCGTCAATCTCGTGAACAATGCGAAATACGCCCTCGATGAATCGGGGCGCGAGGACAAATGTCTCACCGTCGGCGTCGGGAGGAACGGCAAGGGCCGGTTTAATCTCACCGTCAGTGACAATGGTGTGGGCATTCCCCCGGAGAATCTGACGAAGATTTTTTCCCATGGCTTCACCACGCGCAAGGGCGGACACGGCTTCGGCCTGCATAGCGGAGCCAACGCCGCCAAGGAAATGGGAGGCAAGCTAGGCGTCCACAGCGAGGGCGTTGGCAAAGGCGTCACTTTCACCCTGGACCTTCCAATGGACGGTTCCAAGAACAACGCCAGACACGAAATATGAACAATATGGATATGCCTAAAAACGGTCGCATCCTGATCATTGATGACAACCCATCAATTCATGATGACATCCGCAAGATACTCGCCGGCCGGAAGGAGCAAAACGCGGCCTTGGACAACAACAAGGCGCTGCTGTTCGGCGACGAGATTCCCGAACCGGAGCAGTCCCGCTTTGAAATTGATTCAGCCTATCAGGGCAAGGAAGGGCTGGACAGGGTGCAGCAGGCGGGCGCGGACGGACGGCCCTATGCCATGGCATTCGTGGACGTGCGCATGCCGCCCGGCTGGGATGGCATCGAAACCATCAGCCGCATTTGGAAGGCGCATCCCGATTTGCAGGTGGTGATTTGCACCGCCTACTCCGACTACTCCTGGAAGGAGATGATCCAACAAATTGGCCAGTCCGACAATTTGGTGATTCTTAAAAAACCATTTGAGAACATCGAGGTGATGCAGTTGGCACATGCCCTGACGGAAAAATGGCTGCTCAATCATCAGGTCAAGAGCCGTCTCTGTGACCTCGACCAGGCCGTCCGCCAGCGCACGGCCGAACTCGAATCCGCAAACGAGCGGCTCAAGCAGGAAATAGACGAGCGGATGCAGGTGGAAAAAGCGTTGCGCCTCTCCGAAGAACGGTTCTCAAAAGCCTTCAAGGCCAGCCCCATTCCCATGGCAATCCGAGGTTTGCGAAATGAAACTTATGCGGACGCCAATCAGGGTTTCTTGAAACTGACCGGTTTTGACCGGGCCGAACTGATAGGGCACACCCCGCAAGAGTTGAACCTCTGGAAAGATCCCGCCGAAAGCAGCACCGTGACGAAGCTGCTTAACCAGCAAATGTCCGTCTGCAACTTCCCCTGCCATCTCCGCACCAAATCCGGCCAGATGCGGGATATTTTATTATCCTTGGAATTGTTCGATTTGAGCGGCGAACCGCTTCTCCTGATCATCGCACAGGACATTACCGAGCAACTCATTCTGGAAAACCAGCTCCGTCAGGCCCAGAAAATGGAAGCCGTAGGCCAGCTTGCGGCCGGCGTGGCCCACGATTTTAATAATATTTTGACCGTCATTCAGGGCTATTCGAGCCTGCTTCTTGCCTCCAATCCGCCTGAATCCAGCGATCATAAATCCATCGAGCCTATCGCGGCGGCGGCGGCACGGGCCGCCAAACTCGTCCGGCAGCTGCTGACCTTCAGTCGCAAACAGTTCGTAAAACTGAAACCGACCGACGTTGGCAACACCCTGTCGTCCATCTCGGACATGCTGCGTCGCGTGTTCCCGGAGAACATCGTGGTTACCATCAGCATTGCTGCCACACTGCCCCGCATCAATGCCGATGAAGGCATGTTGGAACAGATGCTCATGAACCTGGCCGTCAACGCCCGCGATGCCATGCCCGATGGCGGCTGGCTGACCATCAGTGCGGAAATGGTGGATGTCAGTCCTGCTATTGCCGCAAAGAATCAGGAGGCGTGTCCGGGACGTCACCTGCGTTTAAGCGTTGCCGACACGGGTTGCGGCATGACACCGGATATCCTGCCTCACATTTTTGAGCCATTTTTTACCACCAAACCTGTCGGCAAAGGCACGGGTTTAGGCTTGGCCACGGTTTATGGAATCGTCAAACAGCATGAAGGATGGGTGGATGTCCAAAGCCAGCCAGGCCAGGGTTCGATATTCCAAGTCTTCATCCCCACCTGCGCCGTCGAGACTGGGGCTGATGCCATCCCCGAGAAACAGGAACCCATGCGCCGTGGCAACGAAACCATTCTGGTGGTGGAAGATGAAACAGCCGTGCGCGACTTTGTGGTCGAATTGTTGCAAACCCACGGTTATCAAACCATCGTGGCCGAGTCGGGACCCCAAGCCCTGGAACGCTGGGCGCAACATCGCGGCAAAATCCACCTTCTGCTGACTGACATAATGATGCCCGGGGGCCTTACGGGGCGGGAAGTGGGCGAGCAGTTATTGGCGCAGGATCCGACCCTTAAAGTGATTTATTCCAGCGGTTACAGCCCTGGCATGGCCGACAAGGCACCCACGGTTTTGCGGGATAAAAGTTTTTTGCCCAAGCCCTACAGCGCGGACAAATTACTCAACAAGCTTCGGGAGTTTTTGGATGACAAACCGGTGAATTGACCCCGGAAACCGGCAACCCCACTTTGGCACAAAGGTATTGAAATGCGGGACGAGGCAAAAAACCGGCACCAACCTTGCGCAGCCGAGTCATCGCGCCAGAAAAAACCGGTCGCAAACATCCCCGTTGCTCGCGGCCAGTTTGCTGGACAACAAGTCATTCACACCGTCCGCCAGCCAGTCAGAATCGTTCATCGCGCTTTTCATCCGGTGCCAGATGAAGTTCCGCCCCATTTGCTGCGCGCAGCGTATCAACGGCCTCACCACGAAATCCAATTCGTCCGTCGTGGTTTCTTCATCACCGAGCATGCCAATAATCAAGCAATCAAGCCGGAAACATGGCGGCCGTTCTTGCGGGTTTCTAGGGAATTCAGCCATTGAATCAGATCGGGCCGGCTTTGTTTCAATGAACTGCTGCCGCAATGGCGTTGCCGGGGCGCGATCCCTGTATGGCAGCCGGCCAACACGGCAGCGATTCTGGATGGTCAAAGCGTCTGATCGGCCGGTCCGTGGTGACCATGTGGGGTATGGACGCCCGGCAGGCGGATCATAGGTTGCAAGCAGCATCTGTTGGTGGATACCTGCCGTCTCCTTCAAGAATCGCTAAATTTGGGTTCGTGATATTTGTCTATGTCGGAGCGCAGAGCAACTTTTCAGAAGGCCGCATTGAATTAGCCGATTAACGGATTTTTCGCACATGCCAAGCAGTTCAGCCATTTTATTTTGACATGTAGGTGAGCTTGATTTTAACCCACTCCGCAGCAAAAACATTCCTGTAGCGATTGAATGCCGAATGTTCTAACTTGCCTCAAATTATCCATGAGCGACATCACGCTGGTTTTGGAATCTGTTGGTCGTGGTGAAAGCAAGGCCACGGAGGAGTTATTTCCGCTTGTTTATGAAGAGTTGCGCCGGCTGGCGGCGGCACGGATGGCCAAAGAAGCTGCCGGTCACACGCTGCAACCGACGGCACTCGTGCATGAGGCATGGCTGCAACTGGTGGGTGCGGGTGGTCGCACTTGGAAAAATCGCGCGCACTTTTTCGGAGCGGCGGCGGACGCAATGCGGCGCATTCTGATTGACAACGCACGGCGCAAAGCCGCCTTGAAACACGGCGGCGGGCAGGAGCGTGTGCCCATTGAGGATTTGGAAATCACCGCCGCGACGCTCGATGAACATATCCTGATGATTGACGAGGCGCTGCAACGACTGGAGGGCGAAGACCCGCAAAAGGCACGGATTGTGTCGTTGAAATTCTTTGGCGGGTTGAGCAATGAAGAAACGGCGGAAACGCTCGGCATCAGCCTGAGCACCGTGAAACGCCAGTGGATTCTCTCCCGGATCAAATTGTTCCGCTGGATTCGCGAGCAGACATGATGAACCCGGAAGCTCAACTGGAAGAAGCGGTTTGTCTCGCCGCGTTGCACCTCACGGAGTCGGCTTCCCGGGCGCAGTTTCTGGACCGCGCGTGTGCGGGTGATGCGCGGTTGCGCGCGGCGGTTGAGGAAATGCTGCTGGCAAACAACGCTGCCGAGAATTTTTTTGATAGGTGCCGGGCGGCGGTGGACGCTACCAAACTGGACGCGCAGGCGGCTGGCGCACTCAAGGAAACGGGGATTGAACTTGATGATTTGACCGACGAACAGCTCGGCAGTCGGCTCGGACGCTACAAGCTGTTGCAAAAAATCGGCGAGGGTGGTTGCGGGGTGGTTTATCTGGCGGAACAGGAAGAGCCGGTCCGGCGGCAAGTGGCGCTCAAGGTGATCAAGCTGGGCATGGACACAAAAAGTGTCATCGCGCGGTTCGAGGCGGAGCGGCAGGCGCTGGCGATGATGGATCACCCGAATATTGCGCGCGTGCTCGACGCAGGCGCGACGGAAACGGGCCGGCCATTTTTCGTGATGGAACTCGTGCGCGGCACGCGCATCACGAAATACTGCGACGAAAACAATCTGGACACCGTGCAGCGGCTGAAACTCTTCATCCAAGTTTGTCGCGCCATCCAGCACGCGCATCAAAAGGGCGTCATTCACCGCGACATCAAGCCGTCGAACATTCTCGTGTCGCTGCATGACGGCGTGCCGGTGCCGAAGGTGATTGATTTCGGCATTGCGAAAGCGACGGAAGGGCGGCTGACGAACAACACGCTGTTCACCGCCGTCGAGCAATTTGTCGGCACGCCGGCCTACATGAGTCCCGAACAGGCGGACATCAGCGGGCTGGACGTGGATACGCGCAGCGACATTTACAGTCTCGGCGTTTTGCTTTACGAACTGCTCACGGGCCGGACGCCGTTCGACACCACTGTGCTGATGCAGTCGGGACTGGATGAAATGCGGCGGACCTTGCGGGAAAAAGATCCGCAACTGCCTTCGACGATGATCACCTCGCTGCAACGAACGGAGTTGACGCTGACCGCCGGGCAACGCCGCACGGAGCCGCCGAAACTGATTTCGCAAATCAAAGGTGACTTGGATTGGATCGTGATGAAGGCGCTGGAGAAAGACCGCAACCGCCGCTACGACACCGCCAACGGCCTGGCCCTCGACATCCAACGCTACATTGAAAGTGAACCGGTGTTGGCGCGTCCGCCGAGCCGGCGCTATCGGTTCAAGAAACTGGTGTTGCGAAATAAAATCGTATTTGCCGCGAGCGGAGCGGTGGCGCTGGCATTGTTGATTGGGCTTGGCGTGTCCACCTGGCTTTTTTTCCGCGAACGTGAAGCGCGTTTTCACGAGCGCGATGCGCGCCAACGCGAGGCGCAACTGCGCGCGGAAGCCGAAGACCGCGCCAAGATCACGCAGGCCGTGATGTTTGTGAGCCAGGGCAAATTTGATGACGCGGATGCCTTGCTTAATCAGGTGAAATATTTTCCACTCAATCCGACCTTGGATTGCGCCTCGGCCTTGCGCTCGGTGGGCGAGTGGCAGGCGCTGCAAGGGCGCTGGGTGCCGTCCCGCGAGCGTTATTCAGCCCTCGTCAAAATGGACAAGCTGGACAGCTTGAGCCAGATCATCTTTGACTATCAGGCCTACGGCGTGGTTCTGGCCGAAAGTGGCGATTCGGAACAATACGCAAATTTTTTCCAGATGGCCGTCACCAATTTCTCCGCGAATCCGAACGGCAGCATCCTCATCGCCTCGCTGTTGTTGCCATTAAACAAATCTCAAATCGAAATGCTCAAGCCGATGGCGGCGGCGGCAGAAAAACAGCTCCACGCGGTGCCCAAAGACCGCCGCAGCGAGTGGACGTTCATGCCGTTTTGCCTGTGGCAATATCGGTGCGGCAATTATGAGGCGGCCATCCAGTGGTGCCAGAACGCCCAGGCACAAAGTTCAAAATTTCCCTGTAGCGAGGCCATTATTCGCGCTGTTTTGGCGATGGCCTATTATCAAAACGGCCAGACCAACGAAGCCTGCACCGAACTCGCACAAGGCCGCCAGTTGATTGACGAAAAATTCAAGACCGGTTTGGATCATGGCCGGCCTGGCTCCGGTTTCTGGTATGACTGGGTTTATGCGCGCCATCTTTCGCAGGAAGCGGCGGCGTTAATCCATTGCGATTCCGACAAATCTGCCACCGAATAGCGCATCAGCGGGGCGAGCTAGAAAGCCCGCTTGTTTTACGGGCAAAACTTCAGATCAGGGCTTCGGCTTCGGATAAATTACTCATCTGTTTACGGCTTGTTTTCAGTGCCTAAAAAAATTCTTCAATTATTTTGAACCTTTTTGGCGGCCGTTTTCCGCGTGAATAAATAGAACCTAAATAATGTTTAGCCAAAGCCATCATGCCGCGCAGACGTGGGCAAATTGTGCAAATGCCCGTTTGTCGGCATATTTCCACGCTATGCGACTGCTTTGGACTTGCTAAAACCTCTCAAACAACAACCCACCAGTCCCATGAAAAAAAACGCTTTAGTTCAAATCATCTGCCTCCTCTTTTTGGCCGGCGGATTAAATCTGAAAGCCGCCAGCGGCACTTGGACTGGGGCCGCTGATGCCACTTGGGCCGGCGCAAATTGGAGTGCCTCGCCGGTGCCCGGCACCGGCGACACCGCCACTTTCAATGGCGCGGGCGGCGGCTACACCACGATTGATCTGGGCTCGGGCGTCACGATCTTGAACCTGCTGTTCAACACCGGCAGTGCTGCGGCCTACACCATCGGCAACGGCGCGGTGGGCAGCCAGACGCTCACGCTGAACAATTCCGGCGGCATCACCCTGAATTCCACGGTGGCCAACAACGAGCTGTTCAACGCGGCGATTGTGCTGGGCACCGATTCAACGGCGCAGTCCTACACCAATTTCAACAACAGCGCCCAAACCCTCACCTTCGCCAGCAGCATCTATGGTGGTCCTTCGGCCGGTTCGGGCACGGCCGGCACCAAGACGCTGGTGATGGGCGGTTCGGGCAACACGGTGGTCAGCGGCAGCCTGCTCAACGGCGCATCATCACTGCCGGCGACGACGACCATTGCTTTGACCAAGTTAGGTGCTGGCACGCTGACTTTCAATGGCACGGTGGATGCCTCCCTGCTTGGCGGCGGCGCCGGAGGCGGTGCTTATGGCACGGTCACTGTCAACCAGGGCACGCTGGCAATTGATTTTTCAAATGCCGGTGCCACGTCGGATTTGCTTAACTCCTACTCGCCGGTTTCCTTGGGCGGCGGCACGCTTCAGATCATTGGCAATGCCGCCAATGCGAGCACGCAGAATTTTAACAACGGGTCGGGCGTGACGGTTAATCCGGGGCTCAATGTAATCACCGTTGGGCCGAATGGCGGCAATCTGTCCGATCCGCTGCCGACGCTGAATCTTGGAGCTTTCACGCAAGCGACGGGTTCGCAGACGATGTTTGTCGGGCCCTCCTACAATACAAATTATTCGGGCGGCACGGTCACTAATTTGGCAGCGACTGGAACAATCACAACCACGACGTTGGGCTTGCAAACTAAACTGCTCTGGCCGAGCACCCGACAGGCCATCGCCACGGTTGGTCTTTACAATTGGGCCTCGGTTGTCACCTCCGGCAGCGGTGCTCAGAGCATCCTTGCTGGTGATCAGGTCAGCGGCTTTTATACCACAGTGGCAAATGGTGGAACGGCGGCCAACGCCGACGTCAATTATGATTTGCTTGGCAACGCAACTTTTAACAATTCGAAGCCAGCCTATGTTGACGATATTCGATTTAACGTGCCAGGGGCGTTCACCGCTACAACGGGCGCGGGCGGAAGCGGATACTTGTTTTTGATCGGTGGCATTCTCGTGACGCCCAACGTCGGGCCCTACAACACCACCCTTGCCAGCGGTGGTGAGTGGATTGCCGGTGCCTACACCTCTGCCGGTAATTGTCCCATTGATGTCTATCAGAACAACATCGCCGGCAAACTGTTCATAAACACCCCGTTCTATTACTACAGTTCAACTGCACGAGCGACATGTTACGTCAAAGGCGGCGCAGGCACGGTGGATCTCACCGGGTCGGGAACCAGCAGTGGTAACTACGGGTCACCTTATCTCAATGGTGGTTGCACGGTGATCAACAACAACACTCAAATCGGCCGGGCAGCGTCGGCAGCGACACTTTACTTGAACGGCGGCACGCTCGTCGCCAGTGGTAATACAACCCTCGACAATTCGGGTGCCAACTTGCGTCCAGTGACCTTGCTTGGCAACGGCGGCGGCTTGGCGGCGACGACGGGAAACACGTTGACCGTTGACGGCCAGATCGGCAGCGGTGCGAACGCTGGCCCGCTGGTGATCGGCATTCCGGCTTCGAGTGCGAACGGCAATTTTGCGGGCCTGCTTCCGGGCACGGGTGGCACCGTTTCACCTGGTCTGGCGGCCGACACGGCGAACCCCACGCCGGTGTATGGCAATGGCACGGTGAAGTTGAACAACACGACCGGCAGCTTTTATTTTGGCGGCGTCAGCATCGTGGGCGGAGCCACTTTGAACATCAACGGTATTTATGCGCTCGGCGGAGCCAACTACCTTGGCGGCGTGACCTTTACCAGCGGCACGCTGCAATATGCCACCGGCACCTTGCTGGGCGGCGCGGACATCACCCTTGGCGGAACCGGCGACACGGTGCCACAGACGGTGAGCATCCTTGGGAATGCGACCATTGACCTCAACGGCCAGACAGCGACCTATGCCGGCAGCATCGGCAATGCTGGAAGCGGCCAGTTGACGGTGGCTAATTCCGGTTCTGGCGGCGGGTTGTTTTTGAACGGCGGTAGCACGCATACCGGCGGCACGATTGTGGCCACCAACGGCATCCTCGGCGGCAACGGAACCATTGTTGGCGACGTGACGGTGAACAGCGGTGGCAAGACGCAGCCCAGCAGCGGCGCGGGCGCGACCAACACGATTACCGGCAATCTTACCTACACCTCCGGCAGTCCCACCAACAGTGCCAATTTTAATTTGAGCAGCAGCGCAATGACCGGTGCTAACGACCAGATTGTTTTGAGCGGCAGCAGCAAGACTTTGACCTGCGGCAGCGTCATGGTCGGCATTAACTGCGGTGCAAATCTTGATCTGGTGAATGACTATGTGCTGTTCAATCTGACCGGCAGTTCGCCCACCATCAGCGGCAATTTCAATGCCGCGCCGGTTTGGCTGGCAACCACGCCGAGTGGTGCCGGCAACTATCAGGTTATTACGAGCGGCAGTAACGTGGTGTTGCATTATTCGGGCAGCACGCCGCCAAATATTTCAGCCAGCAGCGCCATGCCGTCAACGGCGGTTCGCAACCAGAACAATGTATCCATCGGCTTGACGGTGGCCGGAGCCGGTGCCTCGACCATCACCGGTGTTTCGGTGAATTTGGCGGCCATCGGCGGAACGTCAGCGGGTTTGTCGCTGACCAGCGGCACTTCTGCGAACGGCACTTGGACGGGCAACATCACGGTTCCGGCGTCCAGCAGCTTGGGCACGTTCACCTTGCCGGCGACGGCCACGGATAACAATGGCAATACAGCGGCAGCCAACATCTCCCTGACCGTCAATGCGGCCACGGACACATGGGTTGGCTCTGGCAGCGGGAACTGGAGCGACAACGCGGACTGGGTGAACTTCGCTGGTAATTTTGCGCCGGGACCGGTGGGCGACACCTTGATTTTTGCCGGCTCAACCGGTCTGACTTCCACGATGAACAACAGTTACAGCGTAACCGGACTGACGTTCACCAATGGCGCGGGCAGCTTCAACATCGGGACTTCGAGCAGCACCTTGACCACCACGGCCAACGGCGTGACGAACAATTCCACCAATGCTGAAACCTTGAACGTGCCAGTGTTCCTGACGAATGCGGCGCAGACCTTGAGCGCGGCGGCGGGCAACCTGACCTTGGGCCAGAGTGTTGACAACGGCGGCAATTTGCTGACGGTCGCCGATGGCGGATTTAACACCACCATCAGCGGGCCGGTCACCGGCACGGGCGGTTTGACCAAGACCGGCAGTGGCACGCTGACGCTTGGGGCGACGAACGCCTACATAGGGGCGACCACGGTCAATGGCGGCGCGTTGGTCGTGAATGGCACCGGAGTGATTAGCAACGGCACGACACAGGTGATTGTTGGCAACGTGGCGGGCAACTCAATTATGAACATCACTGGCGGTTCGGTGAGCGCCAACGAGGCCATCAATCCCGCCTTTGCCATCGGCAACGTGGCGAACGCCAGCGGATTTCTGTTCATGAGTTCGGGCAACCTCGAATGCGCCGCCGGAGAATTCCATATCGGCCAGGTGACGAACGCCTACGGCGCGTTTGACTTGAGCGGTGGCACCGTCACGATAGGGGATATTAACGCCGGAGATGCTTATTTCGTCGTCGGTGGTGCTTACGGCGCCAGTGCCTCCCAAGGTGTATTCAACATGAGTGGTGGGACGCTTAACGACAATGCTCAAGAGGTGGGACTCGGCGGCATTGCCAGCTCGATTGGGGTGTTGAATATTAGCGGCGGCACATTAAACGGCTCCAAGGGCATCCATGTGGGCGAGCGCGGCACGGGCATATTGAATGTGTCTGGTTCTGCGGTTCTCAACTTGACCGGTTCCACGTTGCAGTTTGGTCTTAACAGCAGTCCCGGAGTTGTTGGCACGGCTAACCTGTTGGGCGGCACGGTCACGGCGAATTCTGTTGGAGTAGGTAATTCCAGTCCCACTGCCCGATTAAATTTCAACGGCGGCACGCTGAAAGCCGCTGTCGCGAGCGCGTCATTCATAACCGGCTTGACAGCGGCGACAGTTTACAGTGGCGGCGCAATCATTGATGACGGCGGGTTTGCCATCACCAATTTGCAACCCTTGCTCGCGCCTACTGGCAACGGCGTAAGCACCATACCGCTGGCAACAGGCGGTGCTGGCTATCTTGATACCCCCATCGTCACTATCAGTGGCGGTGGCGGTGTGGGAGCCACGGCGGTGGCAAACATTTCCGGCGGTGCAGTGACTGGTATTACGATAACGAGTCCGGGCACGGGCTATACATCAGCTCCCACCGTGACACTCTTCGGTGGCGGCGGCAGTGGTGCGACGCTTGGAACGCCCACCCTTGCGCCGAACGTGAGCGGCGGGTTGACCAAGCTGGGCGCAGGCACACTGACATTGAGTGGCGCTAACTTTTACACCGGCAACACCACCATCGGCAACGGCACGTTGATCATCAATGGCATCAACTCAATCGGTGGCACCAACTATGGCGGACTGACTATCACCAATGGTGCAGAGTTGCAGTATGCGACAACGTTCAGTGGAAATGGGGCAGGTGATCTGACATCCATCGGAACGGCTGGCATCACAATTGGAGAGGGCGGCGGTGTTATTGACATAAACGGGAACAACATCACTTACTCCAATTCCATCGGCAACAACGGCTCCGGGGGATTGACCATCATGAGCACGACTCCGGGCGGGGTGTTGAACTTGAATGGAACTAATACCTACACGGGCAACACAATTGTGGCCAGCGGTGTAACGCTGGGTGGTGGCGGCACCACCATTAGCACGGTGGAAATTCAAGGTGGAGCCATTCTCGCTCCAGGTTACAACGGCGTGGGAACCAATACCTTTGGTGCGCTGACACTGGATTCGGGTGCCCTCGTCAATACCGAATTCAACGGCCATGGGAATGATCAAACCGTGGTCACAGGCGGTTTGACCATCAATGGCGGGACATTCAATCTTTATTCCGCAGACAGCACGGTTCCCTGGTCGACCCCCGGCACCTATACACTCATCCAATACACTGGCTCAAATCCGAGTCTGGACAGTTCGTGGACGACCGTCAGTTCCAGCAATCCACATATCGGAAATCCCCAGTCGAGCCTGACATATTCGTTTGCCGCCAGCGGCGGGGAATTGACGCTGACTATCGGCTTGAGCGGAAATACGGTGTCCGGCCTGTGGACCAACGCGGCCGCCAGCGGCAGTTGGGCGACTGCGGCCAACTGGAGTAGCAACCCCAAGGTGCCTCATGCTGCGGGTGACTATGCCTCGCTCGGCAACGGCACTGGCCTGACGACCGTCACCTTGGACGGCAGCAAATCCGTCGGAACGATTACGTTCAACAACAACAACTCCTATCAGATAAACCAGGGCACCGGCGGAACATTGACCTTGGACAATAACGGTTCCGGAGCTGCTGTCAATGTGACAGCCGGCACTGCCAACCAGATCAATGCCCCGGTCGCTTTGAATGATAATGCGACGCTTTCGGCGCAGCCCGGCAATTCAGTGTCAATCTCCGGAAACATCCAGGACGCGGCCTTCGCTAGGACAGTGACGGTGAACTCACCGGGCACAGTGGCACTGTCGGGCAACAACTCCTACGGACCTGGGGCAGGCACCTACGGCACCTTCTTGACGGGAGGCGCGACATTGCAAGTGGGCAGCAGCACGGCGCTGGGCGCCGGGGACGTGA